>Ga0335075_10000502_pt1 | contig 68661 bp, 63 predicted proteins | sample Lox_Sample_24_FD_206723 | JGI IMG/M metagenome (GOLD analysis project Ga0335075, IMG submission 206723) | Soil microbial communities from Loxahatchee National Wildlife Refuge, Florida, United States - Lox_Sample_2.4 | ecosystem: Environmental > Terrestrial > Soil > Wetlands | place: USA... | reverse complement strand
CGAGCAGGGTTGGGTTGCCGAAGGCGCGGCGGGCGGCCTGCTCAGCTTCTTCCCTGCTCAGGCCTTCGCGCTGGAACTGCGCGGCTTTCTCTTCCAGGTGCTGGCGCAGCTCTTCGCTGAGGTCGTTATAGAGGTTGTGGCGACGGAAGATGCGGTTGAGCCAGCTCATGGCGATTTCCCTCAGGCTTTCTCGGGGTTCAAGACCAGGCTGATGCCTTCGAACATACGCTCGAAGCTGGAGATTTCCTTTTCGAGATGGCGCATGCCGAGGGACGTTATCTGATACGTGCGCACGCGGCGGTTGGTGGCGGAGAGCGTCCACTCTGCCTTCACCAGCTTTGCCTTGAGCAGGCGCTGGAGCGCGGGATAAAGCGAGCCCTCTTCGACCTGCAGCAGATGGTTGGAGCGCTGCTGGATGTGCTGGACGAGGGCGTATCCGTGGGCGGGCTGGCGGCGGAGCGACTCGAGGATCATCATTTCGAGGGCGCCGGGGAAGAGATCGCGAGGAGTTGGTTTTGTCATAGGCCTTTTCTAATAAGGCCTAGAGTAAACAGGTATGTGGAATTGTGTCAATCGATCGGGAAACAGGCTGGAGTGAAGAGAGAATCGGATCTGCGCAGTTATCAGCAAATGAAAAAGCCCGGCTTGCGCCGGGCTTTTCGTTGGGCTGGGGAGGGAGCTTTAGAGCTTCTCGTAGAAATCGCAGCCCGAGCAGGAGATGTAGACTCCGCCGGGGATGCCGCGCTCGCGGTCCTTGACCCGTTTGACGATGCGGGTGGGCTTGCTGCACTTGGGACAATCCGTGCTTTTGGTGGTGTCCATTACCTTCTTACGGTCTGCTGTTTTGGCAATCTTGGCCATGACGGCTCATTCTCCTCGAAGATCTTTGATCGCACTCGCACATGGGAGGCGCCCGACGGCCGGATTTCGCGGTGTTTCGCCCTGATTGCTTCCTGGAACAGTCTCAAGAAGGGATTGGGGCGGATCGGGAAGGTTCCGTGCTCGCTCTGATTAGTTTACATCAAAGCGCGGCCGGATATGCGGCTTCCCGATTGTGAACGCCGCGGGCTTTCCATTAGCATGGACGCGGATATTTTTTGTGCTCTAGCCACATTTTGGGAATCTGCTGCCACGAAAGAAGTCAAAGCCAATTTTTTCTATTCCGGAGAGATTATGACCGCTGCCAGCTGTGATGTGGGACTGATTGGCCTTGCCGTAATGGGACAGAATCTTGTCCTGAATATGAACGACCATGGCTTTAAGGTCGCCGTGTTCAACCGCACCGTATCAAAGGTGGACGACTTTCTGGCCGATGAGGCCAAAGGGACTGAAGTCGTGGGTGCGCACTCGATGGAAGAGCTGCTGGCACTGCTGAAGCGTCCCCGGCGCGTGATGCTGATGGTGAAGGCGGGCAGCGCGGTGGATGCGCAGATCGAACAGCTGGTCCCTCATCTTGAGGCGGGCGACATCATTATCGACGGCGGCAATTCACTTTACACGGACTCGAACCGGCGGACGAAGGATCTGGCTGCGAAGGGGATTCTGTTTATCGGCACTGGCGTTTCCGGCGGCGAGGAGGGCGCGCGGTTCGGCCCGTCGATTATGCCTGGCGGGAATCCGGCGGCGTGGCCGCATGTGAAGGATATCTTTCAGGCGATTGCGGCCAAAGTGGAAGACGGGACTCCGTGCTGCGACTGGGTGGGCGAAGAGGGCGCGGGACATTTCGTAAAGATGGTCCATAACGGCATTGAGTACGGCGATATGCAGCTGATCTGCGAGGCGTATCAACTGCTGGAGCGCGGGCTGGGACTGTCGGCGGACGAGCTCCACGAAGTGTTTAGCGAGTGGAACAAAGGCGAGCTGGACAGTTTCCTCATCGAGATTTCGTCAGAGATTTTTGCAAAGAAAGATGACGACGGCAAGCCACTGCTGGATAAGATTCTGGACACGGCGGGACAGAAAGGCACGGGCAAGTGGACGGCGATCAGCGCGCTGGATCTGGGGGTTCCGGTGACGCTGATCGGGGAGTCAGTGTTTGCGAGGTGTTTATCCGCTTTGAAGGACGAGCGTGTGGCCGCATCGAAGATTTTGACCGGGCCTTCGGCCCGCGAAGCGGGCGACCGCAAGGAGTTCATCGAAGACGTGCGGCGCGCGCTTTACTGCTCGAAGATGATCAGCTACGCGCAGGGCTATATGCTGCTGCGCGAGGCGGCCAAAGAGCAGGGCTGGAACCTGAACATGGGCGGCATTGCGCTGATGTGGCGCGGCGGCTGCATTATCCGCAGCCAGTTCCTGGGCAAGATCAAAGACGCATATGCACGGGACCCGAAGCTCAAGAACCTGCTGCTGGATGATTTTTTTGCGGGCGTGCTGAACCAGTACCAGGCGTCGTGGCGCAAGGCGGTGGTTCATGCGATCGGGTTCGGCGTGCCAACTCCGGCGTTTTCGACGGCGCTGGCTTTTTACGACGGCTACCGCACGGAGCGACTGCCGGCGAATCTGCTGCAGGCGCAGCGCGACTTTTTTGGCGCGCACACCTACGAGCGTGTAGACAAGCCGCGCGGCGAGTTCTTCCATACCAACTGGACGGGCCACGGCGGGCGGGTGTCTTCAACGACGTATAACGCCTAATTTTATTGTTTGAGGCGAAGGCTCCGGCAAGGCGAAGAATCTCCTCTGCCGGGAGAGAATCTTCTTGACAAAGGCTGAAGCGCGGGACTAGAAACATACCAACTGGTCGGTACGATATGCCAAGCAACTACAAAATAAAAGCAGAAAAAGCCCCACAGAATGCGCGCGAGAAGCTGCTGGACGCCGCGCTGCACACGATCCGCGCCAAAGGCTATGCAGGGACTTCCGTCGATGACCTGTGCGCGGCGGCGGGCGTGACCAAGGGCGCGTTCTTCCACCACTTCGAGAGCAAGGAGCAGCTGGCCATTGCTGCCGCGGATTTCTTCACAGAGAGAGCCGAGGTTATGTTTGCCGCGGACACTTACCGGAGCCTGGCGGATCCGGTGGACCGGCTGCTGGCGTATGTGGACCTGCGCCGAAGCTGGATGCAGGGCGAGCTGCCGGAGTTCACCTGCCTGCTGGGCACGATGGTGCAGGAGACGTACGAGACGCATCCTGCGATTCGCGATGCTTGCAGGCGAGGCCTGTTCGGACATCAGGCGAAGGTGGAAGCGGATGTTCAGAAGGCGATGCGCAAGTACGGCATCAGGGCGGCCTGGAGCGCGAAGAGCCTCGCGGCTCATATCCAGTGCGTGATCCAGGGCTCGTTTGTTCTGGCCAAAGCGCAGCAGGGTCCGGCGATTGCGGTTGAGAACCTCAACCATCTGCGACGGTATCTGGAGATGATCTTTGGCCGGCCCGCGCGGAAGGCGCCGCGGCGGCGGGCTGCTGTAATTCGGGGATGACAGGAAACTTCAGACCAAACCTAAAAGGAGAGTAACCATGAGTGCGACACAGATATCCCAGACAGTTGTGAACGACGGCAATTCCCTGCACCGGGTGGTCTCGCAGCAGGAGTGGCTGCAGGAGCGGCTGGCGCTGCTTGAAAAAGAGAAAGCGCAGACGAGGATGCGCGATGAGCTCAATGCGGAGCGGCTGGCGCTGCCCTGGGTCAAGGTAGAAAAGGAATACATCTTTGACGGCCCGCGGGGAAAGGTCAGCCTGAGCGATCTCTTCGATGGGCGCAGCCAGCTTTTCATCAAACACTTCATGATGGGACCGGGCGCGACAACGCAGTGCGTGGGCTGTTCGCTGGAGGTGGACCATATCGAGGGTGTGCTGGTGCATCTTGAGAATCACGATGTGTCGTATGTGTCGGTGGCGCGCGCTCCGATGGACGAGATTGAGGTGGTCAGGAAGCGGATGGGCTGGAAGTTCCGCTGGGTGTCGTCTTACGGCAATGACTTCAGCTACGACTTCGGAGGGTCGTTCCGGCCGGAGGAGATGGCAGCGGGAGCGGCGACCTATAACTACCGGCAGATCAAGCCGGAGATTGCCGACCTTTCAGGCAACAGCGCGTTTTATAAGGACGCGGACGGGCAGATCTACCACACCTACTCGACGTTTGGACGCGGCCCCGAACCGGTGCTGGGCATCTACGGAATTCTCGATATGATGCCGAAGGGCAGAAACGAAAATGGCCCTTACCATACGCTCGGCGACTGGGTGCGGCTGAACCATGTGTACGGCAAGGGCGGCACGGTGGAAGCAAATGGCCGGTATAGCGTGCCCCATTCCGAATCCCCTTCCGGATCAAAGTGCGGATGCGCGTAAGGTCCCCGGGTTGAGATGGGCGCGATAAGCTGGAGGTATGAATCCTCTTGTCACGCCATCCTGGCTGGCCAGCCGTTTACAGGATCCTGAGGTGGTTGTGCTCGACGCCACGCTTCCACCGGTGGGTGTCACTGCTCCGGTGGACACGCGCGCCAAATATGCAGCGCAGCATATTCCAGGTGCGGTCTTCTTTGACATTGATGAACTTTCCGACCACTCGACTTCCCTGCCGCACATGCTGCCTGACGAGGATGCGTTTGCCCGCAGCATGGGCGCGCTGGGGATAAGCGATTCGGCGACGATTGTGGTGTACGAGCAGGAGGGCGTCTTCTCTGCGCCGCGCGCCTGGTGGATGCTGCGCGTGTTTGGCGCGCGCGGTGTGTGCATTCTCGACGGCGGACTGCTCGCCTGGATGAAGGCTGGGCTGCCAGTGGAGTCCGGCGCGGTGCACAGGCCTGCAGCAGAATTTCGTGCCAGGCTCAACCGCGATGCGGTGGTGAGATTCAAGGCTGTTCAGCGGATGATCGCAGATAAGGGTCAGATTCTGGATGCGCGCTCCCCGGGCAGATTTGCGGGGACGGCTCCGGAACCTCGCGCGGGTATTGTGTCTGGTCACATGCCCGGCGCGATCAACCTGCCATTTACGGAGTTGGCCGAGCAAGGGCGCATGAAGCCGGTGGACGCGCTGCGCGAGGTCTTTCGGTCAAAGGGCGTGGATGTGGAGCGGCCCGTAGCCACTACGTGCGGATCGGGGGTAACGGCGGCGGTGCTGGCTCTGGGGCTGGAGATGGCCGGCGCGAAGAGCGTGCAGCTGTATGACGGATCGTGGGCGGAGTATGCGCAGCGTCCGGAGGCGGTGATTGAGAAGCAGTCAGTAGCCAATCGTCATTAGCGCAGCGCGGGCATCGTCATTAGCGCAGCGCGGGCATCGTCATAAGCTGCTGGCTTGAATTCGGTGCCGGCGGTGTGCCCGACGCGGGCTGCGTTGTGCCCGATGCGGGTTGCGTTGCCGCAGGCTGCTGGCTGCCCGGGTCCGGTTGCGAGACTCCCGGATCTTTCGGCATCTCAACGGGCTTCATCTGCGGCGTGTTTTTGTCTTTGTCGGCGGGCAGCGTCTCTCCCGGATTTCTAAGTGTAGGCACCGCCGTCGGTGCGCTTTCTTTGGCGGTATCGGTGGGGTTCTGGTCGCCGAGCTTCACAATGCGGACGTTGTCGGGCTGCTGCGTACTCCAGTAGTCTCCCATTTCGTTGGTCGCGTGGACTTCGATGGGCTTGCCGACCGCCGCGATCTCAAGGCGGATGACGCGGTTACCATAGAAGCGCACGAACTGCGTGGGGTCGGGCGGCTTGCCGTAGATCCAGATCTCGACATCCTGTTGATTCTCTTCCTCGCGCATCTTTTGCCAGGGCTCGCCCATGGCGCTGAGGACCATCTCATGGTTCATGCCGACCAGCACATGATGCGCAAGGATCGCTTTGCGCAGGAAGGGCGGCAGCGTGTCGGTGTAGGCCTGCTGAGGCGTTTTCACGTTGAAGTCGACGATGGGCTTCATGAGCGCTTCAACCTGCATGCCGGTGAGATCGGGAACTTCGTGCGGGAAGACCAGCGCGATGCGCGAGCCGGTGGCCTCGTTGGGCGAGTCGCGGACGATGGGCGTGGTGGCGGTGGGGTCCATGCCGATGGAGATGTGGCGGAGCCATTTGTGCTTGTGAACGGGGCCTCCGTCGAAGTCGATGAGGATGCGGTCTTTCTCAATGGTGACGTCGGTGATAACGACGCGCTTCCCGGCCTGAGCAGCGATTCCCTTGTTCTGGATGAGGTTGGCGTAATCGGAACCGCTGGGCTTCATCTCTCCATTCGCATGAAGGGTGAGCGTGGCGACAGGCAGCGGGCGCATGGTGAATCCCTGCTCAGACTGAAGGTAGCGAAGCAGATCGTCGCGGTCATTGTGCGTGAGCGGCAGCGGGGAGAGCTTAACGTCGGTGGGCTTGAACTCGAGATATTTTGCGTCCACACCCTCGGGCGTAACCGTGAACACCTGCGCGGCGGCGGGGAGGGCAAGAAGCGCGGCAATGACCGGGATTGAGAAGACCTTCATGGGACGGCCTCCAACGTGTAGCTACCAGCATGGCCCCGTTTTACACGGTTGGCAAGAGGGTTTGCGTCCCATCAAAGCACGAAACGATGTGTCGCGGCACAAATGGATGAAAAGTCCCAACCGAACGAAAGCCCGGCCAGCTCGAAAGCGATGATCGGTTCGCCTGCATCTTCCATCCCTTGTTTCTGTTTCGCGTGAGTCGCTATCTCGTTTTCAAAACTTCATTTTCAGGGACCCCAGCAGAGCCGCGGCCAAAATCAGGTTGAACCAGGCAAACCAGTTTCCCGCTTTGGCGTAAAACGTGGGCGCGTGCCATACGGGAACGCTGGCGACAAGGATGGAAAAAGGCGCGGCCGGGCTTCCGGGCTGGGCGGCGCTTCTTTGCTGGGCGAGGACGCGTCCCCGGCTGTCGCTGACGGTGAGCAGGCCCTGTTTGGCAGCGCGGGCGATGCTGAAGCCGCTTTCGACCCCGCGCAGGACGGCCATGCGGTCGTGCAGCCAGCCGTCCATAATGAAGTCCCACGCGGGGACGAGCATGAGCCCGGCGCCGTCATTGCCGTACTGGCGCGAGAGGCGCGGGAAGTCCATGTCCTTGCAGATTTCCGTCCCCCACTTGCCCGAGGGGCGCTGGACTACAACGCGCCGGGTGCCGGGCAGCAGGTAGCCTTCAAAGGCGGGCAGCATATGGTGCTTTTCGTAGAGAGCTTCGAGCGATCCGTCGGGCGCATACAGGCGCGCCTGATGCAGGTTTGGCTGGTGCTGGAAGCTAACGAAGATGGTCACGTGATTGTCGCGCGCGGCCTGTTCGAAGAGGTCGTCGATGGCAGGAACGTCGCTATCCTCGATACGGCCGATCTTTTCCGGCATAACGATGACCTGCGCTCCCTGCGCGGCCATGGCGGGTACCTGCGCGGCGTAGGACTGCGCGAGGGCGACGGTCATTTGTCCGTCGGGAAAGAGCGGACGGGCGGTATCGTCGGAGATGAGTCCGGCTTTCACCATGGGCGCAACGGGCGTGGCGGCGAGACGCCAGGCTCCATAGCCGAAGACGGCAATGTAAAAGGCGGCGGCGATGACTGCGAGGCGAATTTTGTTTCCAGAGGGCGCAGCGAGGGCGGAGACGGTTCCGGCAAAGAGGAAGACAGTGAAGCTGATGGCCCAGATTCCTGTGATCGAGGCGATCTGTATCACAGGAAGAACATTCATCTGCGTATAGCCGAGGTTGCCAAAGGTCGAGTGCGGCGATTTGACCTCGATGAGATATTCAAAAGCCGTCCATAGAATGGGCAGCGCGAATGCGGCGCGAAGGAGCTGTCTCCGCAGCAGGAACCTGCGATGAAGGAGCGCGATAGCGGCGAAGACCAGCGCAGGAACAATCACCGCGACTAGAAACAACCAGAGCGGCACTTCGACCGCGTGGCTGTAGCTCCAGACGTTCAGGACTCCGATAGCAAATCCAACGAAGGCCGCGAGAAACAAGGCCCGGCGAGAGACGCGAGACGCAATGAGCAGCACCGGCAGCGGCGCAAGCCAGGTGAGGATCCAGACCGGGTGCAGGCCGGTGCCGAAGAACCATGCGGCGGCGGAGAGGAGCATGGCGGCGATAGTGAGAAGGATTGTATTAGGCTTTGAGTCCATGGACGAGTCTCCTTAAGGCGCGGCGTACGAGGTTGCGAAATTGCTTTTCGGTGAGGTTGATGCGGCCTCCGCGATAGAGCGCGACGTAGCCGTGGGTGAGCGCCCACAGCTCGAAGGCGATCTCCCATTCATCATCTTTGCGGAGTTCCCCTCGCTTCATGGCGTCTTTCAATGCGTCGGCGCTGGGAGTGAGCGTGGGCGATTTGCGGGCGCGGAAGTCCTCAGGAAAGCGGCGTGCGCCCGGTCGAGGCGCGGCGAAGACGTAATCGAAGACACGGGGATGACCGAAGGCGTAATCCATGTAGGAGTCCATTCCGTGGACGATGCGTTCCTCTGCCGTGCCTTCAATGGCGCGCACCTGGGCATCGTCGCGGTACCGGGCGAATTCAGAGTCTGTGATGGAGTTGAGGAGGGCGTCACGGTTGGGAAAGTGGTGGTAGATGGCCATGGGCGTGATGCCCACAGCGTCAGCCACGCGGCGCATGGAGACCGCATCCGGACCCTCTGCCTCGAGGATTGCGAGGGCGGCTTCTGCGATGCGCCGGGCGGTAGTGTCGCTCATGACTATACAGTGTATACTCATTGCCTATACGCTGTATAGTCGATGCGTTGAGCGGACTAAATCAAGTGCCCGCTCCACGACCAGCGGGCGTGGCACAAATCATGATTGAGGTTGGCGCCGGAGGCGCGTGTGCAGGTGCGGTCAGCACTACATCAGTTCGTCGATGAAGGACTGGGCCACATCCTTTGGCAGGCGGATGTCCTGGTGGACCAATGGGCCGGCGTTCAAGACCGGCTCTGAGCCGTGCAGCGTGGGCACGTCGGTGCGCTCGAAGAATTTTCCGATGGGGATTTCATCGCCCCACAGGGTAGATTTTTCCATCGCCATGACCCAGTCGGTCGAGTCGTACCCGGGATTCTCTTCGAGCTTCTTCACTCGAGGGCGAAACCACTGGAAGGTGTTGTCGTGGTTGTAGGTGACGCAGGGGCTGAAGACGTCGAGGAACGCGAAGCCTTTGTGCTCGATGGCCTGCTTGAGCAGTTCGGTGAGGTGCTTTTGTTCGGCGCTGAAGCCGCGCGCGACGAAGGTGGCACCGGCGGCGAGGGCGAGCGAGATGGGGTTGATGGGGGCCTCGACGCTGCCGAAGGGCATGCTCTTGGTCTTCATGCCGAGGCGGCTGGTTGGCGAAGTCTGCCCGGTGGTGAGGCCGTAAATCTGGTTGTCCATGACGATATAGGTGAGGTCCACGTTGCGGCGCATCGTGTGGATGAAGTGGTTACCGCCGATGCCGAAGCCGTCGCCGTCCCCTCCCGTGACGAGCACGGTCATGCCGTGGTTGGCCATTTTGAATCCCGTTGCCACCGCCAGGGACCGTCCGTGCAGCGTGTGCATGCCATAGGTTTCAATGAAGCCGGGAAAGTTCGAGGAGCATCCGATGCCGCTGATGGTGGCGACCTGGTGGTTGGGGATCTGCAGCTCGACCAGCGCCTTCTGCACTGCGGCCAGCACGCCAAAGTCGCCGCAGCCGGGGCACCAGTCCGGACTGACCCTGCCTTTGAAGTCCGCCATCGCCATTGTTTTTGGAGCCGCTACATCGGTCGTCGCCATCGTTGATTCTCCTGAATGCCGTGCTGAAATTTTTAGACCATGACCTCATGCGTTGGCACGGACAAGGTTGTGTTGCCCGCGAGTTGTTCCTTCACTGCTTCCACAATGTGGTGCGGCATGAAGGGCTCGCCGTCGTACTTGCGGATGTGGCCGTTGGGGACGTAGCTGGTTTCGCTGCGCAGGTAGCGCGCAAACTGACCGCTGAAGTTGTTCTCGACAATGATGGTGTGCTTCGCGTTCTTGAGCAGGTCGAGGATCGCGTCGCCGTGCAGCGGCACCAGCCACCGGATGGGCAGATGGTTGGCGGAGATTCCGGCTTCGCGCAGCAGCTCGCAAGCCTCGTCGATGACTCCGTAGGTCGAGCCCCAGCCGATGAGGGTAACGTCGGCGTTGGCGGGACCGCTCAGCTGCGGTGGCGGCACGGATGCTGCGATGCCGTCCACTTTGCGCATGCGCTTTTCCATCATGGCGCGACGCTTGGCGACGTTGGTGTATTCGTCACTAATGAGGATGCCGTCTTCGTCGTGTTCGTCGCTGGAGACAACGTGGGTGAAGCCGGGGATGCCGGGGATGGCGCGCGGGGAGACTCCGCTCTCTGTGATTTTGTAGCGCTTGTAGGCTTCGTGTGGGGCGCCGTTCGAGGTGATGAGCTCGCCGCGATCGATCTCGGGATAAAAATTGATCTCTTTCGGATCGACGCTGAGGCGGCCTTCGGAGAGCAGCAGGTCGCAGAGTACGATGCCCGGGCATTGGAAGCGGTCGGCGATGTTGAAGATCTCCGGGATGAGCTTGAAGCAGTCGGCGATGTCGAGAGGCGCGGCGATGACGCGGGGATAGTCTCCAAAAGCTGCGCCGAGCATCTGCCAGAGGTCGCCCTGTTCGGTCTTGGTGGGCACTCCGGTGGACGGACCCGCGCGCTGGCAGTCGATGACTACGATGGGAATTTCCGCCTGCGCCGCAAGTCCGAGGCCTTCGCTCATGAGCGCGAAGCCGCCGCCGGACGTAGCGCACATGGCGCGCACGCCCGCGTGGGCCGCGCCGATGGCCATGTTGATGACGCCGATTTCGTCCTCGACCTGGCGCACCATGATCTCGGCCTTGCGCGCATGCTCGGCAAACCAGTGGAGCACGCCGGTGGAGGGGCTCATGGGATAGGCGGAGTAAAACTTTACGCCCGCGGCTGCGCCTCCCATCGCGAGAGCGCCGTTGCCGCTGAGCACAGCGTATTTCATCTCGGTCATTGGCAGCGGCCACGCGAAGGGCTTGAAGTGCTGCGAGGCATAGTCGTATCCGGCGCGGGCCAGGTTCACGTTTTCGTCGATCACCGCCTGCGGCTTTTTGCGGAACTGCTCGGCGAGCACGCTCTCGAGCGCGGGAAAGCCGATGCCCATCATGCTAAGGGCCGCGCCGATGGCGAGCGTGTTTTGCGCGACCTTGTTCTTGCTGATGTCGGCGAGCTCGGAGACAGGGATGGGACAGAGCTGGACTCCGGCAGCGGCTGCGCCGGGCTTGATAAGGTCGGAATTATAAAGGCAGGCTCCGCCCGCGGTCAGCAGGCTGAGGTGGCGGTCCATGGTGTCCTGATTGAGCGGAATGAGGAGGTCGAGATGGTCGCCCATGTTGCTGATTTTTTCGGGACCGGTGCGAATGGTGAGGAAAGTATGGCCGCCGCGAATGATGGACTGATACGCGTTGTAGGCGTTCAAGTGCAGACCGCGACGGCTGAAAACCTTGGCAAAGATGTCACCGGGGGTGGCTACACCCTGACCGGCCGCACCTCCAATTCCTACAGCGAAGGACTGCCTCATAGACATCTCCCAGCTTGGCGCGGCTCAGTTTCAGCGCAGCAGCGCCAGCGAACTTTCGAGCAAAGGGATTTTACGGCCCACTTTGGAGAACGGGCAAGCAGAGATTGATTCGACTGGAGTTGGTGCGGGGAATTTGCGGCTTCAGCTTTCCTGCGGCGTTCGAGGCGGCTCGTTTCGAGGCTGGGGTGGTTCGCCGTCCGGCTGACGCAGTTCGATCTCCGGCGCAGGCGCGGCGGGCGGCTGCACTCCCGCGATCTGCACGATCTGTGGCTGCGCGGGCTCCGCAGAACCCATCGCGGCCTCGTGCTGACGGCGGGCGGCGGCATCGATGTCGACGGGGATACCGGCGGCGACGATGACCGGCTGCGCATATTTGTACTTGAGACCGCTGGTGGCGGCGATGGTGACGAAGAAGAGGCTGAGCAGAACGACAATGCCGACGGCGCTGCCTTCCGGGCCATAGTCGAATCCTGTCAGCCAGGTAGGGCCAAGCGCTGTGCTCGAGATCACGGGTGAAAACTGCGTGAGCCCGCTGAGCGGCAGGCCGAAGAGCATGGCCATGCTGGCGTTCCAGGCAAAGTGAATGCCCCAGCCTACCCACAGAGCGCGCGTGCGCAGATAGGCGACGGAGAGGACCCATCCGGCGATCATGGTGACAAGGAAGCTGGCGGCGCTGGCTCCGGGGTTGCCCATGTGGATGGCGGCGAAGAGCACGGAGAGCAGCACGGTGGCGACGAACGGGTTGGTGGCCTCTATGAAGCGCTGGAAGGGATAGCCGCGAAATGCGACCTCCTCGGCGAGCGAGGCGATGAGGAGGATGGCGAGGTCGAGCGGGATGAGCGCGAACTGCCGCCAGCCGATGTAGAACACAACCACCATGCCGCCGAAGACAACGATCATGAGCGCGCAGGCAGTGACTCCAGCCCATCCAAGAGCTCCACCGAGCGCGAACTCGCGCCTCCAGCCGGGACGCATGGCGAGGCCCATTTCCGTTAGAGGCTGCTGCTGGCGCTGGCCTATGTAGCCCATGGCGGAGAAGCCGACGATGAGCAGGAACAGAAAGATGGCGCGGTCGGTAAATTCGAACCAGACTCCGGAGCTAAGGCCGTTGGCGGCGGTAGCCGCAAGTTGCCTGGCCAGGATGTAATAGACGGCTGCGATGAAAAACCAGGCGAACGATCGGATGCGGTGGGCGCTCTTCACTCACACGCTCCTGGCCAGCGGACAGCCCACCCGGTCTTCAACGTTCGGCGTTCCGTTCGGCGCATCCTTGCTCCATCGGCGGTATTGGGGGGATTGCAGCAGTCTCATGCGGTGTAGAACTGAGCGATATTCCTGAACTTCTCATAGCGCTGCTTCACCAGATCATCGATGGGAAGCGCCTTCAGTTCATTTAGATGCCAGCGGAGCTTTTCCGATAGCAGCTTTGCCGCTTCGACTGGATCTTCATGGGCTCCGTTGCCCGGCTCGGGGACCACGTCATCGACGCAGCCGAACCGCAACAGGTCGGGCGCGCTGGCTTTCAGAGCGACGGCGGCCTGTGCGCGCTTGGACGCATCGCGCCACATGATGGCTGCGCAGGACTCCGGTGAGATGACGGAGTAGATGGCTTTCTGCATAATGAGCACGCGGTCGGCCACGGCCAGCGCCAGTGCGCCGCCGGAGCCTCCCTCACCGGTGATCGTAGCGATGGTGGGAATGCGGAGGCGGGACATCTCGCGCAGATTGCGGGCGATGGCTTCGGCCTGCCCGCGCTCCTCGGCTCCAAGGCCGGGGTAGGCGCCCATGAGGTCGATGAAGGTGAAGACGGGGCGCGAGAACTTTTCAGCCAGCTTCATGGCGCGGAGCGCCTTGCGGTATCCGTCAGGGTCGGGCATTCCGAAGCGGCGCAGCACCTTTTCTTTGGTGGTGCGGCCCTTGACGTTGCCGATCACCATGACCTGTTCGCCGTTGAAGCGGGCAAAGGCGCAGAACATGGCGGGATCGTCCGCAAAGGCACGGTCGCCATGAATCTCGCTAAGGTCGGTGAAGATGCTCTCTATCAAGGTCATCGGATCGGGCCGCTGTGGATGGCGGGCGAGTTCAACATTGACCCAGGCTGGCGGCGTCGGTTCCTGCGGCGTCGGATGCGTTTCATGTTCGGCCATACCTGTCTGATTGTATTGGAAATCAGGGCTCAGGTGTTCGATTCAGGATGGGGGCGTATCTGGCTCCGGTAAAGAGAATCATGCCGGAGAGGGTGAGTGTGATGAGGGTTATGCCGAGCCCGATGCGGAGATTGGTGGCGTCGGAGATTTTTCCGATGATCGTCGGAGAGAAGGCATCGCCGAGCACATGAATCACAAACAGGTTGACGGAGATGGCGGTGGCGCGAATCGGCGCTGCAACTGAGTTGACGATGGCCGCGTTGAGAGGACCGGTTCCGAGAAAGAGGAAAAACTCGGCGACGAAGGCCGCGGGCAGAAAGAATGTGGATGGTCCGAAGAAGACGAGTGCGGCGGCAGGAATGGCGAGGATGGATCCCCAGGCGGAGATGAGGTACAGAGCGCGGTGATTTTTTCTCAGCCAGATCTGCCCGAGCCAGCCTCCCACGACGGTGCCGAGCAGGCCGTCCACGACGGTGAGGGCTCCTGTAACGGTTCCTGCTTTGGCGACCGACATGTGAGCAAAGCGCACGAAGAAGGTCGGCAGAAACGTGGAGATGCCGCCGACGGCGAAGGTCCACATGGCGAGGCCGAGGGTGGCGCACCAGAAGGCGGCGTTGCCGGAGAGGCCGCGGAGCGTGGCCCGGTCGAGCGTAGGCGCGAGCACGTCCGCGCTTCCCCGCTTCGGCTCGCGGACAAAGAGCCAGAAACCGAGCGCTATGAGTACGCCGGGCAGCGCGGCGATAAAGAACGGCATACGCCAGCCATAGTGCTGGCCGAGCACGCCCCCGGTGATATAGCCGAGCGCACCACCGACCGGAATGGTGACGTAGAAGATGCTGAGGATGCGGTTGCGGTCGCGCTCCGGGTAGAAGTCGGAGAGCAGCGCGGGCGCGAAGATGCTGAAGGTGGCCTCGCCAATGCCGACGACAGCGTGGCGGACAAGCAGCGTCTCATAACTGTGGACCCAGTAAGTATAAAGCGTGGCCGCAGACCAGAGCAGCGCTCCGATGATGATGAGCGGCTTGCGGGGGAAGCGGTCGCCGAGCCATCCGGTGAGCGGTGCAACCAGCATGTAGGTAAAGAAAAAGGCGGTGGTGAGAAAGCCGATCTGCGCGTCGTTGACGTGGAACTCTTTTTGCACCAGTGGCTGCACGCCAGGCAGGATGTAGCGGTCGATGAAGTTGAAGAGATTGAGCGCGGTCAGCAGGAAAAGCGCGGTCCCCGCAGTGCGCGCTGCGCTGATGCGGGGAGGGTTGCCGGAGGTCGCTTCAGGCTGAACTTGCATGCGTGAGTTTGAGGACTGGCCGTCCAGGCGATGGCGGCTTCGCCGCCGTCCTTGTGTTTCCTTCCTCGGCCCTTCCTTCGGTCGGGAGATGAGAGTTGGAGTTTAACTTGCTCGGATGGATTCGAGTGTATCGCAGGGAGCAAATAGAAGATGCCGCAACACGCTCATAGACGCTCCACGCTGCCGGACCCGGCGGGAAGCCAAAGATTGTGAACCAAAGAAAACAGGCCGCATCCGATAAAGACGCGGCCTGCTGCATTGACAGCGGAATCCGGAACTATTGCACTCTGACAGTTACACCAAGGGTGTGGATGATAGGTCCAGTACTTGATGTTCCTGTGATCAGCAGTTGGTAATTCCCTGCCGGAGCAGCTGCGCCCGTTACGCTCAGTGCAGCCGTTGCTGAATTGCCCGTTCCGCTCAAGCTAACTGAGGAAGGACTGATCGAGCAGGTCAGCGTGCTGACAGGAGCAGTGCAGCTCAAAGCCACGGAGCCGCTGAAACTGTTCATGGAGGCAAGATTCAGATTATCCGTAGTGACCGTTCCCGTAGCGGGCACTGTTACCGGAACTCCGGAATTCAGTATTGCAGTCGGAATCAGCGAGAAGTCCGACAGAGGATTGGAGAGATTGATGGTTGTGGACGACGGCGCGTAGTTCGTGTCGCCCTCATAAAGCACGGAAATTAGATTTTCGCCCTGCAACAGTTGTTGGCTGTTGAAGCTCAGGGACAAGGTGGAACTGGAGCCGGAACCAGCCGTGACGGTGCCTTCTGCCAGCACGACGCTGGTTGCACTGTTGCCATTTTGGCTCGGGTTGAGTGCGCCGGAATAAAGCACCACGGTTCCGGTAGGAGCAGCCTTTCCGCTGACACCGGATACAGTGACGGTCACGCCCACGGCAGCCGCGGCAGTTGGCGTGCTGGTTGTGGAGGTAACGGCTGTGGTTGAGGTAAGCAAAGTGGAAGCCGTTGCAACCGTGATCGATGTTGAGCCGGTCGCAGAGGCGTAGTTCGAATCGCCCGCGTAGCTGACATTGATGGTGTAGCTACCGGTCGTGGTTCCACCGTTGCCGCCGCCACCGCCGCCGCCGCCGCCGCCACCGCCGCCACCGCTGCTGCTTCCGCCGCCGCAGCCGATGCTTACAGAGAGGGTGAAGAGCGCGATCACGATCAGACCCATCATGCCGCGCCATGTGCGGCGACGGGCAGGAATGGTGAAGAGCAGGATGCAGGCCAGCGCCGTTCCACCTCCAGCCAGCCATCCGTCGTGACGGTTCAGGCGCGACGGGAGCACCGCGCTGGCACTGGTGGGCGCGGTGGTGGGAATGGTGATGGTGGCCACTCCGGCGGTCACGCCGTAGGACGGATCAACCGTGGGTACGAGTGTTGCCGAGGTTGGGGTGCCCGTGGGACCGCCCGAAACGCTGACGGTTCCGGTTGGCGCGATGCCAATCCCGAATCCTTCGACCAGAACCGTGAGTGTGAGGCTCTGGCCCTGCTGTACGCTTCCTGGGCCTGAGGTAATGAAGACGCTTGGCGTCGCTTTGACCACGCTGAAAGTGATCGCCGAACCGGAACTTGGGTTATAACTTTGATCGCCGGAGTAGGTTGCAGTTACAGAGTGCGAACCGACGCTGAAAGTCGTGGGAGGCGCATATTCCGCCTCACCTTCGGCGTTGATGAGCGCCGTGTTGATGACAGTTCCGCTATCGGAGAATTGGATGGTTCCAGTGGGCGACGTGAAGGACGGACAGGTCGAGCTTGTGCCGGTGATGCAGTTCTCATACGCAGTGAGCTGCGAACTCGGCGCGACCAGGCCGCTGAGGATGATCTGCGTGCCGTAGGGGATATTGCTGGTTCCGCTGGAAATGGTCTCATACCCGCTGGAACCAGGGGTGATGGCATTGAAGAACATGCCGCTGGATTCGGGGTTAATGGTGATCAGGTGAGGCGTGGTTGAGGCGCCGGATGCGTTCTTGGCGTCGCCTCCGTAGTTGGCCCATACGTCGTAAGTGCCTCCGGGCAGGGTGCTGATGCTTCCGCTGAATGCGCCGCTGGTCAGGGGCAGGGTGCTCGGGTTGTTATTGAGGAGCGCGGGCAGGCCCTGACCTTGCTGTCCGGGCTCGGTGCTGTCGGTTTCAATGGCCACGCTGCCGGTGGGGGTGGAGCTGCCGCTTCCCGTCACCGTTCCGGTAAAGGTGATGGCCTGGCCGTGCGTGAAGGTTTGTCCCGCGGCAGGCGAAGTGAGGCTAACGCTGGCGGTAGAAAAGGTCACCTTATTCCAGTCGCTGAGGAGCACATTGGCATCAACCGAGCCGAGACCGGTGGCTTCATCATATCCGGCGGTGGCGCTGTAGCCGGAGAGCTCACCCTCGACCGCAGGTCCGTAAGTAGGATCGGTCACCGTGATGGGGTTCGAAACGCTGTTGCAGTTCGGTGTAGTCGGCAAGGACTGCGCGGTATAGGCGCAGGGCACGGCGTTGGTGCCCACCGTTACGTCGTGGAAGGCTGCCGGGAACTGCGCAGCGAGCGGGTAGAGGACAGCGTCGGCCTGGCCCTGTCGCCCGTATTCCTGATTGACGAGGGCCATGATTCCGGCAAAGGATGGCGCGGCCGCCGAGGTTCCACCAACTGCGGTAATCTGCACCGGGTTGCTGCCGCTCGCGGGCTGGCAGTCTCCACTCACGGCGCAGATGGGATAGTAGCTGCCGTTGGCTGACCCGTCAGCCGCGAAGAGCGAGACGTCCGGGACGTCGCGGACATTATCGTTCGGCACTCCGGTTCCGCTTTGCCATGCGGGCTTGGCATAGCCCGCAGTACAGGCAGAGTAGGAGCCCGTATTCGGATTTACGGTGCCAGTCGCGCATGTACTGGGACCGCCGCCGCCGCCGGCAATCACTGTCTGTGAGAAGAGCTCGTAGTAGCTATAAATGTTGGAGCCAAACTGGCTGTCATTCCAGGGCTGTTCGGGGATGACTCCTTTGATGGATACCGACGGAGCCTGGCTGGCTGTCGTATTCCAATAGTTTGCGATTTGACTCTGAATCGCGCCGGTTCCCTGATTGAAGCTGCTGTAGTAAAAGTCAGTTCCACCAACCGAAACGTCGTAGGGCGTCGAGGTAGTGCCGCTAACAGCCAGACCGTCGACAGCATAGTACTGAGTATCCGGATCATCACAGCCTGCTGAGCCGGAGTCACCGCTGGCTACGGTCACCGTGACGCCCTGCGCGGCGGCCTGCTCCCACAAATCATTCCAGAAGGCATTCTGGCTGCCGATCGACTCTTCACAGCTGCCAAAACTGAGTGACATGACGGGAGCGATGTTGCCATATACAGCGTGTTCCGCAGCAAGAACCAGCCCGGATTCGAGAGCGGTATCGGCGGCGATGACGAGATCAACGGTAGCCTGCGGAGCAACGGCTCCGGCCCACTCGACATCCAGGTAAGCCTCGTCCGAGGCGTAATTCGGACCGTCAGGATTATTAATTCCGTCTACGCCAGGGTCGTTGCCGTCGATGATGACCTGCGGTGGATTTGACGGCAGTCCAAACAGAGTGCGGAACTGGTTCACAAGGGCGACATTGATGTTCGCCTCATTAATGATGGCGATGGTCTGGCCGGCTCCGGTAATACCGGAAGGCAGATCGTATTGGATCGCGTAGTCCTGAGGCGAGAGAACCAGGTCGTAACCGAGTGGGTAGGCGCTGGGAACCGTCCACTCGGGCTTGGCGCGCCCGGTTGTCGTGTCATAGGCGGCATGGCCCAGCTTGTGGACATAGCTCTTGAGCGGGAAGTTGTTCAGAGAGGCGAATCCGCCGAAGACAGGGGCAAGAGCCGCCGGGATTTCAGGGTTGGTCGCGTTGGCGTAATGCATCTCGCCGTTGATCATGTACTTGTGAATCTGTGTGTGGAAGGCCGCGCGGAACTGCGCGACGCTACCGGAGAGGTTCAGGGTCAGCTTCCCGGGATCCACCTGCCCGACATTGAAGCCCTGCGACTCAAGCCAGGCCTCGAGGGTGGCAATGTCCTCGTCGGAGGGCCCGAACTGCGCGCCGAACTGCGTGGGCGTGAGCCACTTGTGATAATTTGCTGAGCCCGGCGTGTGCTGCTCCCGGATCAACTGCTCGAGAGCGGCCTCCTGCGCCGGGCTACGCTGCAGCAGGACCTGGATGCGGCTGAGCGGCATACTGTCGGGCGCGGCTCCGCGATCGTTGTTGGCATTGGCAAGGGGATGCACCGTTCCCTTCAGCGTGACCAGTGAATTGTCGTCGATGGGCTGGGTGATCCGCCGTGTAACCAGCGACGGAGCGGCCTGCGCCTGAAGCGCAACCGGCGCTAGAAAGCTAACTGCGGCAGACGTGACGAGAAAAAGAGCAAGCGAGCGAAACCTTTTGGAGATCATGGCCATCCTGAGACTGCGTGCCCGACGATGCGTGCCTGCAGCGCAAAACTTTGCTGTTATGGGGGAGACAACTGAATGAAATTACCATATGTTTCAATACTTTACAATGAGTGTCTGTTGTATGGTAACGGTCGGAGCATGTCAGGCGACTACGTTTGGGTTGTAGCGCCGATGTTGTAGATGGAACGGTCGACACGCGAGTGGAGGACGGCATAAAAGTGAAGCTTCCTGCTAGCGACGGTATAGACGTAGTATGCGGCTAATTTGTTGCGCTGACCACCGCAAAATTGTGCCGGCGGCATGAACCTTAGATGATGGGATAGTGCCCCCGTTCGACGGCGGCGCGGGCAATGGTTTTGCCAAGAGCGACGGTGTTCACGGTCTCGTGCTTTGCGAGGCGGCGCACGATGGCTATTTGTGTGCGCAGCAGGTCACCCTCGGCAACGGCGGCTATGACCATGCGGGCTGCGTTCTCGATGGCGGAAAAGGCGTTGACCGCATAGAGCTGGGTCATGCTCTGTGCCAGCGCGGCCAGGGCCGAGCCCTTTTCCGCCAGCTTGCGGGCGCGGGCCAGAGCCGAGTCGAGCGCGTAGACTTCGAGGATCATATCGGCGAGAGCGGCCAGGATCTCCTGCTGGTCGGCGAGCGCGTTCATGTACTTCTGGCTGGCTGAACCGGCAGCAAAGAGAAGCAGCTTTTTGGCGTTGGTCAGCAGCTTTGATTCGCGGGCAAGCGAGTCTTCGGTGTTTTCATCGGATGAAAGCGATGGCGGAGCCAGCAATTCGTCGGTAAGGCTTTTGATGGCGGGCAGGAGTGGAAGCTGGCCAGTCATGGCCCGCTTCATCACAAATCCCGCGATGATGAGGCGGTTGATTTCGTTGGTGCCCTCAAAGATGCGGTTGATGCGCGAGTCGCGGTAGGCACGCTCCGCCGGATACTCCTCCACATAACCGTAGCCCGCGTAGATTTGCACGGTGTGATCGACAACGCGGTCGAGCATCTCGCTGGCGGCAACCTTCATAATGGAGCACTCAATGGCATACTCTTCGATGCGCTTCTGAATTTCGCCGGAGTTCTGCGCGGAGGCTTCCGGAATCTGGTCGAGCGCGGCGTCGATGGCTCCGATCGTGCGATAGGTCATCGACTCGGAAACATAGATGCGCGCGGCAGCGTCGGCGATCTTCTGCTGGATCAGTCCAAACTCAGCGATGGGCTTGCCGAAGGCCTTGCGGTCGCGAGCGTATTGAATGGCGTTGGCCAGCGAGGTGCGCGCGCCTCCGGTGCAGGCCGCGCCGAGCTTGAATCGGCCGATATTGAGGATATTGAAAGCGATGTGATGGCCCTTGCCGGATTCTCCCAAAAGATTTTCCGCCGGAATGCGACAGTCGTTGAGAACCAGCGGGCAGGTGGAGGAACCGCGGATGCCCAGCTTGTGCTCCTCCGCGCCGATTGCGAGTCCGGGCGTGCTGCGCTCGATGAGAAACGCGGACATTTTGGTTTTGGCGAGATCAGGCTCGGCCCCCGGCGAATCCGGATCAGCGATCTTTGCGAAGACCGTGAACAGGTCGGCGAATCCGGCGTTGGTGATCCACATTTTTTCGCCGTTGAGCACGTAGTGGTCGCCGTCCCTCACGGCCCGGGTGCGGATGTTCATGGCGTCCGACCCGCTGGTCGCCTCGGACAACGCGTACGCGGCGAGCCATTCTCCGGTGGCCAGCTTCGGCAGGTATTTCTGCTTCTGCGCTTCGGTTCCGTACCAGACGATCGGGAGCGTCCCGATGCCGGTGTGCGCGCTGAAGGCCACGCTGAAGCTGGCAAGCATGGACATATGGTCGGCAACGATGGCCGAGGTCACCTTGTCCATGGCCAGTCCACCGTAGGCCTCTGGGATATCGACCGCCATCAGGCCGAGGTCTCCTGCTTTTTTGAGCAGCGCGCGGGTTACATCGAAGTTTTTGGCCTCGATCTCTGCGGCGGCGGGCAACACTTCGTTCGTAGCAAATTCGGCGGCGGTCGCGGCGATCTGCCGCTGCTCGTCCGTAAAGTCTTCGGGCGTGAAGATGCTGGCTGGGTCGGTATCGTTCAAGAGGAAGGCGGCGCCGGTCATGGATTGTCTCTGCTCCTGACTGCCGGTAACTATCTGCTTGGATGCAATGTTACTTGAGCTTGAGACCGACGGCTTTTGCAAGCTTCGTTTGGCGATTATCGAAGGTCAAGAAACGCTCAGCCTTGAGTTCAAGGGCAGCAGCTACATGAAGTGTATCCAGGGTGCGGGTTCCTGTCCGGGCTATATATCTGCGAGCAAGTTCGGTCGCTCTCTCATATACGGCTTCCGGCAATGGAATTTCTTCCCATAACCCACTCCGATTATCTCTCTCAAACTCGCTGTAAACCTTGTTTGCCGTTGTGACTGACATCTGACCACGAAATACGTGCTGCTCGATTGCATGCACCCACTCCGTCTTGTGAAGAGGGGTAAACCAGAGGCGCGGACGCATCGCTGTGTATCGCTGTACCTCTTGTGAATAACGGTCAGGTATATAGAGGGAAACGAAAAAACTAGAGTCTGCGTAAATGTTCAATAGCGCCCGCGCTCCTCGATCAGGAGATCGGCGCCGGGAAGCACTCTATCGCCAAATATTCGTTTCCTGCGAGCCTCGAAATCGGGCCATTCAATTTCCTTCCCTTTTTCCGGGTCTGACTCTGGCGTGATACGCCCAACTAGATGATTCCGGTCACGAATTTCTATGGACTTCCCAGCCCGCAGCCATGCCTTAATCCGACGGGTATCGCGCAGTCCACGCATATTTACGCTTGGCATGGTACTAATGTGACACATTTTGTGTCACATGTACAAGCGCTGACAATCCGTCACTAGCTCAGGCTCTCGAATACCCCCGCCGCCCCCATGCCTCCGCCCACGCACATGGTCACCAGCCCATAGCGCAGCTTGCGGCGTTTGAGTTCGTGCAGGATCGTCGCCGTCAATTTGGCTCCGGTGCAGCCGAGGGGATGGCCGAGGGCGATGGCTCCTCCGTTGACGTTCACTTTGGCCGGGTCGAGTCCGGCCTGCCCGATGACGGCGAGCGACTGTGCGGCGAAGGCCTCGTTCAATTCGATGAGATCGATCTCCTCGAGAGTGAGTCCGGCGAGTTTCAACGCCCTGGGAATCGCGGCGACCGGGCCGACGCCCATGATCTCCGGCGCGCATCCGGCGGTGGCGAAGCTTACGAAGCGGGCGATCGGTGTTATGCCTGATTCCTTTACGCGCCGCTCGGAGATAAGGACGGTGGCGGCGGCTCCGTCAGAGGTTTGCGATGAGTTCCCTGCGGTCACCGTTCCCTTTGCGTGGAAGGCCGGCTTGAGTTTTGCCAGGGCTTCGGCAGACGTGTCGGCGCGCGGGCCCTCGTCGACCTTGAATTCCTTATTTGTAACCGTAACGGGCACAATTTCCTCTTCAAACCTTCGTGCCTGTATCGCGGCCAGCGCTTTCTGGTGGCTGGCGAGGGCGAAGGCATCGGCCTGCTCGCGAGTGATGCCGTATTTGCGCGCCAGATTCTCAGCCGTCAGCCCCATCGAAAGATACACATCGGGATAATGGTCGATGAGCCACGGGTTCGCGCTGAATTTGTTGCCCTCCATCGGAACCATACTCATCGATTCAGTTCCTCCGGCAAGCGCGGCTTGCGCGCGTCCGGCGCGAATGGAATCAGCGGCGAGAGCGATGGCCTGGAGTCCCGAGGAGCAGAAGCGGTTGATGGTCATGGCCGATGCTTCGACCGGCAGCCCGGCGCGCAGGCTGGCGATGCGGGCCACGTTCATCCCCTGCTCGCCCTCGGGCATCGCGCAGCCGAGGATCACATCCTCAATCTCACCCGCATCGAGCTGCGGAACGCGATCAAGCGCAGCGCGCAGCACGGTTGCGGCCAGGTCGTCGGGGCGCACAGTGGCCAGTGTCCCCCTCGGAGCTTTGCCTATAGCGGTGCGGACAGCAGCGGCGATGTAGATGCCTGTCATCGCCTTTGAAGATACCGCAGATGGGCAGCGATTGGCTTGCTACTGGCTGGAGTCGAGAGTCGTCCAGTGGCCGTCCCGGAAGTAGTGCGCGATGGAGGACTGATCCACGAAGGCATCCTGGATCGCGTCGTGGTCGAGATTATCGGTGCGGGGCATGACGCGTGGGGGAATGGTCGCGATGCCCCAGGCAGATCCGTAATCGAGCGACCAGTCTCTGCCCAGCCACTTGCTGTCGGGCTGGCTGCGAAGCTCAATCGGGTCGGCAAAATTCGACTGAAAAAATACGTAGAGCCTGGTGGTTCCCTTGACGGAGCACAGCGCGGCCCAGTCGCTGCTTCCCTTCTTCTCATAGGCACCGCTGATGACGTTCTCCGGCCCGCGAGCCTCATACGTTTGGGGAATCATGCATCCCATGCTGTCGAGCTCGCGCGCCACCTCAGCGGGCAGTTGCGGGAACGACGCAACCGGCAACAGGCGGATGCTGTAGTGGCGCATCTGCGCCCCCGTGAGCGTGGACTTGGGCTCCGAACCGAGATTGACCGGGCCGGCGACCGCGACAAATCCAGTTTCAAGCTGCTCGGTGTGCGGTGGCGGAGGGGTGCTCACCTGCGCCGCGGTCACGACGGCGAGCAGGCAACAGGCAGCGGAAACAAAGTGGCGGACAATCACGGAAAATCCCGGCGGTATGAGTTTAGTTTCTCAGCGGCTTGCCTGTCTTCAGGGTGTGCGCGATGCGCTCCTGCGTTTTGCGCTCGCCGCAGAGCGAGAGGAAGGCTTCGCGCTCGAGATCGAGCAGCGCCTGCTCGGTGATGAGCATGCCGGGCGTGACCGATCCTCCGCACACGATGCGCGCGATGTGCGCGGCGACCTTCGCGTCGTAGTCGCTGATGTACTCGGCTCGGCGCATAAGGTGGATGCCGAGCCTGAGGTTGGCGAGTGCGGCATCTCCGGCGGCTGGAATGGTGCGCGGCAGCGGCGCTGCGTAGCCATGTTCAGAGAGTGTTACGGCAGCGGCACGCGCGCCTTCGAGCAGGCGATCGCGGTTCATGGTGATCTGGTCGGTGGGCGCGAGGAAGTCGAAGGCGCGGGCCTCGGCGGCTGAGGTCGAGACCTTGGCCAGGGCCATCGTTTCAAAGCGCCGCCGGATCGCGTGCTGATACTCGGCGGACTGCGCGAATTTTACCGGGCTGGCCACGGGGTCAATTCCCGACGCAGCGCGCGCGGCTTCGGCTGCACGGAGGGTCATCTCTTTCGTTCCACCGCCGCCGGGCACCAGACCCACTCCGCTCTCAACCAGGCCCATATACAGCTCGGCGTGCGGCTGGCGTTGCACGGCGTGCAGAGAGATTTCGGTTCCTCCGCCCAGGCAGAGATTGAAGGGCGTCGCGACGACTGGGCGAGGGCAGAATTTGATGGCGGCGGTCATGCGCTGGAAGGCGCGCACGGCAAGATCGACCTCGTCCCACTCGCCCTCCTGCATGGCGAGCAGCAATTGCATGAGGTTTGCGCCGACTGAGAAGTCGCCGGCTCGTGACGCGATGACGAATCCGCGGAAGCGGTGCATCGCTTCTGAGTCTGGAGCGAGCGTCTGCGTGACGAGCGAGACGATGTCGTCGCCGATGGCGTTTTTCGGCGAGTGCAGCTCCAGCAGCGCAATGTCTTCGCCTATATCGAGAAGCGAGCAGCCGGGATTGCTGCGAATGATCCTGCGGGCATCGGATATAGGCGCTGATGGCTGCGCTTCTCTCGCGGCCGCCGACATGGCGAATGGGCCCAGCTCCCAGTTGAAACCGGTCTGCATGGCGCGGTCGATGTCGGCGGGCGAGTCGGCGATCTCAGGCTGGATTTGCGCAGCATAGTCCCAGATGGAGGTGAGCAGCGGAATGAGGAAGGCAGCGGCTTTGTCCCTCTTCGGATCGGCTGCGAGAATGAGGCGCAGGCGTTCGCCAAGCGATGCGGCATTCCTCACCATTTCGATGGAAGGGAACTTCGGGCGCTGCGCGGGACGGTATTCGAGCGTGTGCCAGTCAAGCGCGAGGCGGTTCTCACCATCTTTCTTGTAAAACCCCTGTTTGGTTTTGTCGCCCAGCCAGCGATTCTGGAGCATGGTCTCCATAAATGCAGGAAGCTGTGCGGCGCTCGCGTCTTCGCTGCGAGATGCGGCAAAGTTGTTTGCCACATGCGCGAGCACGTCGATGCCGACCATGTCGGCGAGGCGGAAGGTTCCGGTGCGCGGCCAACCGATCGCGGAGCCGGTGAGTGCGTCCACATCTTCAATGGTCAGGTTCTGCTCCTGCATCAGGCGCAGCGCGGTGAGCATAGAAAAGACGCCGATGCGGTTGGCGATGAAGTTGGGCGTGTCTCGCGCAAAGACCACGGTTTTGCCGAGACGGCGGTCGGCGAACTCGGCGATGGCCGCAGTGGCTTCCGGATCCGTCTCCGGTGTGGGAATGATCTCGACCAGGCGCATGTAGCGCGGCGGATTGAAGAAGTGCGTGCCAAACCAGCGGCGCCGGAACGCTGGCGTAGTATTCTCGGCGATGGCGGCGATGGAGAGGCCGCTGGTGTTGGTGGTGACGACGGCCCCGGAGCTGAGATGCGGCTGAATTTTCTCAAGCAGAGCTTGCTTGATGGCGAGGTCTTCGGCGACGGCTTCGATGACCCAGTCGCAGTGTTTGAGTCTGGACAGGTCGTGGGCGAAGTCGCCGGGAGTGACGAGCGCGGCGGAAGCGGGATCATAGAATGCCGCGGGTTTGGCCTTGAGCAGCGCGGCAATGGCTCTGGCGGCAAGGGTGCTTTCAGATTCAGGCTGCGGCAAGTCGAACAGGAGAACAGGAAGGCCGGCATTGGCCAGATGCGCGGCGATGCGCGAACCCATGGCTCCGGCTCCGAGGACGGCGGCGCGGCGCAAGAGTGGTTGCGCGGGATGCGACATGGGGTTCTCCTTCGCGGTTAAGGGACGCGGGCAGAATACTCACGCGCGGAGACGAGGGTCAAGCATTGCTTCCTCTTGCCAACTTCACCATCTCCACCAGCGCCTTGCGCGTCTCCTGCGCAGTGGTCACTTCGCCCGGGAAGTTAATGCGCGCGCCTTTCATCCCCTGCTCCGTCTTCATTCGGAGCGTGAAGCCGAGGCGGTCGACTGAAGTCATCGTGACTTCGGTCGCTTCAAGGTGCGCGTGGGTGCGGGCCAGCAGGATCATGGCGTCGGCGTGGTCGGCATTCATATGGGCAAGGATTCCGGGCGCGGACTCGGCGAGCGGGTCGGGCGCGGCCTGCGCGTAGTCGGCAGCTTCCACCCACCCCATCACGCCGAACCCTCCCACGTAATAAATATCGACAGGTTGGAGCCGGAAGAAGCTGAAATCGGAGAAGTCCACCCAGTAGCGGCTGTTCTCATGGCGGGCAAGATAGATCTCTCGCACGGAAGCGAGGTCGCTCTCGGGCACTGGTTCGGCGTGCCCGATGAGCGTGGCGCGCGCGGCCCCCAACGGGTCGCCGTCGGCAGCGGCCTGCGCGAGAAAGAGGCTGCATCGCGGATCAGCCTTGAGGTTCTGCGTGTGCATGGCCATGTTGCTGATGAGGAAGAGGGGGCGTCCGGCGTCATCGAGCGCGTACGGCATGAGCGATCCGAAGGGAAAGCCCGGATGCTTGCGGGAGATGGTGGAAAGAGTGCCCACCGAAGCCAACGAAAACAACGTGCGGGTACGCTCGCCGTGGCCCGGTTCCGGCAGTTGCGGCGTTACCGGGCCGGTGAACGCGTGCTGGCGTGGCGCGGACGCTTGGTTTGACGACATGTTTTACCCTCGTTTCAATCTCGTCCGGTTAGACTCCATTATGGTAGCGGCTGCCGCTGATTCCTGCGTGGCCGCTTCGCTCCCTGTTCCGTCGCTTGACGCAGGTTCGGTATTTTTTGCGTCGGTTCATCCTCTGAGAGCGGTATGCTGAGAGGGCTATGGTTGACGAACGAGTGCGCGTGCCTGCGGGCGTCGCGAGTGCCGCCGTGGTTCTCGGGCTGATGGCCTTTGTGGGGCTCTTGACGGCGACCGGCCTGGCGGTCGCGATTTTTGTCATCAAGAGTCCACTGATTCCCCGCATCCCGGCGGTGCGCATGGGCGCGGCGGGGGTGGATGCGTTGATCCTGGCGCTGGTGATCCTGAGCGCGTTTACGATTGCCGGCCTGTTCCGCATGAAGATCTGGGCTCGTTACTCGATAACGCTGCTTGGGCTACTGGATTTTCTGGTCTTCGGCCTGATGACGGTCGGCGTTCTGATTGGCCGTGTGAAGTCGGGCATGGCTTCGATGCCGATTCCGAACAATCCCAACCTGACCCTGGGCGAGTTCATGCTGGGACTGGCCGCGTTTTATGCCATGCTCGCACTCGTTGGCGTGTGGTGGATGATTTATTTCACTGCGAAGCCGGTGCGATTGGCCTTTGCCGAGGCTGAAGCGCGTTTGACACCCTGAAACGACCCAATTAGCGTCAAACCTGTATCCTGCGTGCAATTGGCGCGGACGCAAATGACTTCACCTTGTTCGAGGTCCCATGAAAACTTCTTCTGCTGCGCGCCTGCTGGCGCTGGCCTGTTGTGTGGTGGTGGCAGCCCAATGCGTTGCCCAGAGCGTACAAAAAGAGCTGGCAAGCTTTGAGAAGCGCGTCACGGTGAAGGTGCTTCCAAATGGACTGACATTGATCATTTGCGAGCGGCCCGAGGCTCCGGTCTTCTCCTATTTCACGATTGTGAATGCGGGGGACGCGAACGATCCGGGTGGCGAGTCCGGCATCGCACACATGTTCGAGCATCTGGCGTTTAAGGGAACGAAGGACATCGGCAGCACAGACTACGCGGCGGAGAAGGTCGCGCTGGCCAAGGTTGAGGCAACCTACGCGGCTTACGATGCCGAGTATCGCAAGCGCGTGGGCCAGGACCCAGCCAAGCTGAAGCAATTGAAAGCGGAGTTTGACGCGGCCGAGCAGGCGGCGAACAAGTTTGTGATTCCGAACGAATTTACCGAGCTGGCCGACGCCAACGGCGCGTCCGGCCTGAACGCCGAGACCAGCCTGGACGCGACGCAGTATTTCTGGAGCATGCCCTCGAACCGGCTGCAGCTGTGGGCTTTCATGGAGAGCGACCGCATCGCCAATCCTGTTCCGCGGCAGTTTTACCGCGAGCGCAGCGTGGTGATGGAGGAGCGGCGCATGCGCATCGACTCCGACCCGGTGGGGCGCCTTGAGGAGCAGTTTCTGGCTGCGGCGTATGTCGCGCATCCGTATGGCCGTCCGGGCGTGGGCTGGATGAGCGAGCTAAGCCAGATTACCGCGACCGAAGCCGCGGCCTTCCACAAAAAGTATTATGTCCCGGCGAACATTGTGATTGCCGTGGTAGGTGACGTCACGCCCGCCGATCTTCCCATGCTTGAGAAATACTTCGGCGCGATTCCCGCCGGGCCCAGGCCGGAACCGATGACAACGGTCGAGCCTCCGCAGATGGCGGAGAAGTCGGTGATCATCAAGGGGCCCACGCAGCCCATGTACCTTGAGGGCTACCATAAGCCCGACTACCGCTCACCGGACAACGCTGTATACGAGGCCATTCAGGACATCTTCTCGAACGGGCGCACTTCGCGGCTGTATCGCTCGTTGGTGGAACAACAGGGGATCGCAGCCGACGCCGAGGGCTTTACCGATTTTCCCGGCAGCAAGTACCCTAATCTATTTGCCTTCTTCGCCATCCCGAATGCGGGGCACACTCCGGAAGAGATGCGCGTAGCGATTCACAAGGAGATTGACAAACTGAAGACGACAGACGTGACCGATGCGGAGCTGGAGATGTTCAAAACGCGCGCGCGCGCTGACCTGCTGCGCGGGCTGGGAGACAATCAGGGACTGGCCGAGCAGCTGGCTATCTACCAGTTGCGCTACGGCGACTGGCGCGAGCTCTTCAACCAGTTGAAACAGATTGACGCGGTCAACAAGGCCGATATCCGGCGCGTCGCGAACCAGATTTTTGTGCCCGGCAATCGAACCTACGCGATGGTGGAGTATCAGGCTCCGCCGAAACAGGCCCCAGCACCGGTCCAGGGAGGTGCGCAATGAACGTCAAACGCGCTACATCCCTTCTCGCTGCTGGATTTGTCTTCTGCTCCGTGTTCGCCGTGGCTCAGGTATCGACGGTGGTTGTGCCTCCCGATGTGAAAAAGCTGCAGCCACCTGAGCCGTGGATGCAGATTCCAGTGCCGCCGCTGCATCCGTTTCATCCCCAGCAGCCCACGCGAATTGAGTTGAAGAACGGGCTGGTGATTCTGCTGGAACCGGACCACGAGCTGCCCTTCATCAACGGAACCATCAACATTCGCGGCGGCTCGCGCGATGTGCCCGCGAACAAGGCCGGGCTGATCGATCTATACGGCGAGGCATGGCGCACCAGCGGCACCACAACGCAGAGCGGCGACCAGCTCGATGACATTCTGGCGGCCGAAGCCGCCAATGTGGAGACGGGGGGCGACATCGACTCGACCTCCGTCTCCTGGTCGTGCCTGACGAAGGATGAGAACCAGGTCTTCGGCATCGCCGTCGATCTGCTGGAGCATCCGGACTTCAAAGAAGACAAACTGCGGCTGGCCCAGCAGCAGGAAATCGCGGGCATTGTGCGGCGCAACGACAGCGCGTCGGAGATTGCGGAGCGGGAGGCGGCCATACTGGTGTACGGCAAGGGCAGCCCCTACGCGCGGCAGCCGGAGATCGCCACAGTGATGGGCATTACGCTGGATGACTTCAAAGCGTGGCATGCCAGGACCGTGACTCCCAATAACATGATTGTTGCGGTTGAAGGCGACTTCGATCCGGCGGCAATGGAGAAATCGCTGCGGGCGGCGTTTGACGGGATGCCGCGCGGAGCCGCGTGGCCCAAGCCCGAGGGCGGGTTCGCGGGGCCCAAGCCGGGCGTCTACTCCGTGAACAAGACGGACATCGACCAGAGCAACATCTGGATTTTGGGCCTGGGCACAAAACGCAACAATCCCGACTACTACGCGCTGACCGTGATGAACGAAATCTTCTCCGGCGGCTTCGGGTCTCGGCTCGTTCAGGACGTACGCACCAAACAGGGGCTGGCGTATGAAGTTGACGGCAATTACGGGGCTTCCTTTGACCACCCCGGTGTTTTCTATACTGTGGCCTTGACCAAGAGCGCAACCACGGTCAAAACCACGCAGGCCATGCTCAATGAAATTCAGGAGCTCAAGACCAAGCCGTTTACTGCGGCAGAGCTGGCGAGCGCGAAGGATCAGCTGCTGAATTCGTTCATCTTCCATTACGACAGCCGGGACAAGGTTCTAAACCTGGCGACGGAGCTGGAGTTCTATGGCTATCCGGCGGATTTCCTCACCAGATACCGCACTGGTATTGAGGGCGTAACCCTCGCCGATCTGCAGCGCGTGGCGAGTAAGTATATCGATCCGTCCAAGCTGGCGATTCTGGTGGTGGGCAACGAGGCTCATTACGTAACCCCGTTGACCGACCTGAACCTGGGACCAGTGCAGCCGATCGATATCACGATTCCCATGCCCGAAGCCATGCGCAAGCAGATGAACGGGGCTGGCGCAGAGTAATCAAGCCTGCCCATCCATGATGCGAAAGGCGCATCATGGGCAGGCAGGCTGGTCATCCCTACACCTCACCCACCAAACCTTGTACCCTGTTCGTATGCGATTGGCGATTGTCATTCTGGCTGCGGGCAAGGGCACGCGGCTCAAGTCGAAGCGGCCTAAGGTTCTGCATGAGATTGGCGGCAGGGCTCTGCTGCAGCATGTAATCGCGAGCGCGAGCCAGATTGTTCCGCCTCGGGATATTTTCGTGGTCATCGGGCACGAGGCCGCACATGTAGAAGCGGCCGTGAAACCGACCGGCGTGAAGTTCGTGCACCAGGCGGAGCAGCGCGGGACCGGCCATGCCATACAGCTGGCCGAGGGGGCGGTTCGCGATTACGATTCCCTGCTGGTGCTGTCCGGCGATGTGCCTCTGCTCAAACCGGAAACCATCGCGCGGTTACGGGACTTTCACTTCGAGCAGCGCGCGGCGATGACCATTTTGACCGCGGCTCCCGAGGATCCGACTGGATACGGGCGTGTGCTGCGCAAGAAGGCCGGCTCGCCCGAAGTCGCGGCGATCGTCGAGCAAAAGGCCCTGACTCCGAAACAACTGGAAATTCGAGAAATCAATTCCGGGATTTATGCGTTTCAAGCTTCGCCGCTATTCGCGCACATTCACGAAATCACCACCGGGAACGCTCATGGAGAATACTACCTGACCGATATGGCGAAGCATCTTGTAGACGCCGGCGAGCGCGTGGTGGCGCTTGAGGCTGCCCACGCCACCGAGGTACTCGGCGCGAATACCATTGCCGAGATGATGGACCTCGACCGCGAGCTGCGCATGGAGACCGCGCGCAAACTCATGGCAAAGGGCGTCACCATTCTGCGCCCGGACACAGTGGTGATCGATACAGCGGTCGAAGTGGGCCCGGATACGATCCTCGAGCCGTTTGTACAACTGCTGGGGGAAACGAAAATCGGCGAAGACTGCCGCGTGCGCTCTTACTCGGTGATTGAAAATTCCACACTCGCTGACCGCGTACTTGTGCGACAGGGCTGCGTGATCACGAATTCACAAATAGGGCACGGCGCTTTTATCGGTCCCTTCTCGCATCTTCGCCCGGAGAGCGAGATTGGCGAGGACGCCCATGTGGGCAACTTTGTCGAGACGAAAAAGGCCCGGCTGGGCAAAGGCTCGAAGGCCAATCATCTCACCTACCTGGGTGACGCCGAGATCGGCAGCGGAACCAACATCGGCGCGGGCGTGATCACCTGCAACTATGACGGCGTGCATAAGCATCGCACGTTGATCGGGGACGGAGTCTTCGTCGGCAGCGACTCTACGCTGGTGGCGCCGCTGACCATCGGCAATGGGGCATATGTCGCGGCGGGGTCCTGCATTACGGAGGATGTTCCGGAAGATGCGCTGGCGCTGGGCCGCACGCGGCAAACGACGAAGGAAGGCTGGGCCTCGTCGAAACGGGTGCACCAGAAGGCGCAGAGCTGAGCAGGCCTCCCTGTTTCCTACTCCGATTCGAGTGAGCGGTTCCAGGTCAGGATTACGCGCGTGCCGTGCTCAAATCCCAGCGTGCTGACCGAGCCGGTTCCCAGAGCCAGTCTGCTGCCCATCACCGGCGGTGACTGAATCCAGCACGCTGCAAGAATGCGCAGAATGTGAGCGTGCGCGAAGAGAGCGACGTGTCCGCCGTTAGCCGCCGCGCGCGCAATCACGCGGTTCGCGCGCACCGCTACCTGATCCATGCTTTCGCCATTGATAATCGGATTCTTCCACACGGACCACCCCGGAATCTCCTTCTGAATCTCCTGCGTCGTGCGGCCTTCATAGGCTCCGTAGTTCCACTCAGTCAGGTCGTCGTCGATCTGGGCCACGTCCCCGAACCCGGCAATGCGGCACGTCTCCTGCGCGCGTTGCAACGGGCTGGTAAGCACCATCGAGAACGTTTTGCCCTGGAGATAGTCATGAATCTTGCGTGCGCGCTCTCTTCCCCGGTCGGTCAAAGGAATGTCCGTGGTGCTGGTGTGCGCGCCGCTCAGGCTCCATGCGGTTTCGCCGTGCCGAATCAGCCAGAGTTGAAGATCCATTGCCGCCATCGGTGATCTCCTTACGTCAACTATGATTCATAAATCGCGAGCGGGTTACAGTCGGCATGAAAAAAGGCAGGTCGCGAGACCTGCCCTTTCAAAATACGTGAGCGGACTACTTCTTCGCCGGAGTGCTCTGCGTGGTTGTGGTTCCGCCAAGCACGGAGTGGGAACGAGCCGTGCGCTTCTGCATCATGATGGTAAGTCCGATGGAGGTAATCATAAAAATCACAGCGCACCATACGGTCACGCGAGTAAGCATATTGGCTGCCGAGCGAGGCCCGAAGGCGGTCTGCGAGCCCGCTCCGCCGAAGGCTCCCGCGAGATCGGCGCTTTTGCCCTGCTGCAGCAGAATGATGCCGACCAGCGTAAGGCATACAATCACGTGAATTACGATGAATACATAAACCATGGAGTCGCTTTTCCGGGGATGTCCTGCGCATCCCTCAATGAATTTTGCGGACATTTTGGTGCGGAAGAGGGGACTTGAACCCCTATGCCTCTCGGCGCCACCCCCTCAAGATGGTGTGTCTGCCATTTCACCACTTCCGCACTCGGTGAACGTTTGTCCTTCGATAAGTATAACAAAAGCGGTCTGCTGAAAGAGCCCTGCCCGCAGCCCTGGCTTAGAAGATCTCCGCCAGCCGGAGGAAGCTTTCCACTTCGAGCAGACGCTGCCCGTCCGGCGCGGCGTCCAGCTCGTCATGCTCCAGCACCCAGGTGTTCGGATGGTGAATGTAAACCGCGTGCAGGCCCGAGGCCAGGGCCGGATTAATGTCAGAACGCGGGCTGTTGCCGATCATCCAGGTGTTCTCCGGCTCAAGCCGATGCCTCTCGCAAACGGCACAGTACGCTGCGTGGTTCTTCTCCTTTGGAATTTCGACGGCGCTGAAGTACTCCCGCAGCCCCGAGCGGGCGAGTTTGTCCGCCTGTTCGACCGCATTGCCCTTCGTCATCAGAATCAGCCGATGGCGCGAGGCCAGATCCGGCAAGGTTGTGGCCACGCCCGGCAGCAGCTCAATCTCGTGATTAAGGATGGCCTGGGCGAAGCCGACGATGCACTCATGCTTCTCCGCTGTGACGGGCTCGACCGAGAGGCACTCGAAGCAGGTGACCAGCGAGCGCTGGAACGAGGCGACACCGTAGCCGTGCTGCGAAGTCAGCTCTCGCTCCACTTCGTTCAATTTTTCGCGCACCTCGGCGGGAGTGTACTCATGATGATTCACATAGGAGATGAATGCAGCGATGGCGCGCTCAAAATAAATATTGTTTTCCCAGAGCGTGTCATCGGCATCAATGAGAAGCGTCTGCGCAGAGCTCCATGTTTTGTCTCGCATCATAGTTCGAGCCTATCAAGAAATTTTGCATTCAGTTTCTGAAGATCCTCACTCGCATCGCGTGAAGCGGCGAACCGAAGCTTTTTTTGTGGAAAAAGACGCGGCTTTTTAGTGGATATCGTGTCATTACGAATGAGAAAACACTTCTGCGACACAGTGAACCTACATCTAACCAAAGAGTCGTACTTCGGTCGAAGATAGAGTCGTACCGCAATCAGGAGAGGAATGCAGCGAAATCCCGTAACTCTGCTTTTTGTTGCTGTGCTCGCCGCGCTGGGTTCGGTGCCGGCCCATGCGGGCAAAATTGCTCTGCTGCTCGAAGAGCCTTACGGACACTTCGGATCCATGAACCCGACGGGCCACGCCGCCATCTATCTGAGCGACGTGTGCGCGGAGACTCCGGTGCGCCTGCGCCGCTGCGATCCCGGCGAAAGGGGGGTGGTGATCAGCCGCTATCACAAGGTGGACGGCTACGACTGGGTCGCGATGCCGTTGCTGCCCTACCTGTATGCGGTGAACAACCCGGACGAGATACCGCTGCAGGCCGACACGAAGCTGGCCACACAGCTGCGCAATGCATACCGCCGCAAATATCTCAGCGACCTGGTACCGGATCGTCCGGACCATAAAAATCCCGGCGGCGACTGGACGCAGCTGGTGGGCGAAGCCTACGACCGCAAGATTTACGGCTTTGCAATGGAGACGACTCCGCAGCAGGATGATGCGCTGATTGCAACCCTGAACGGCCACAGGAATCGCACCCACTTCAATCTATTCTTTAACAACTGCGCGAACTTTGCGGAGAAGCTTTTGAACTTCTATTATCCTCACTCCATCCATCGCAACTTCATTTCAGACGTTGGGCTGATGACGCCGAAACAGGCAGCGCACTCCATGGAAAAGTATGCCAGGAGGCACTCCGATCTTGAGTTCACGACCTTTGTGATACCGCAGGTGCCGGGGACGATTCATCGCAGCACACCGGTGCACGGCGTGCTCGAAGCGCTGCTGGAGACGAAGAAGTATTCGGTGCCGCTGGCTTTCCTGCATCCGGCGGTAGCCGGAGGGCTGATTGCCGTCTATGTCGCAGACGGCCGATTCCACCCCGGCGAACAGATGGAGACAGTGTTCAACCCGCGAAAAGAGGCGGAGCCCGGAATGGCAATTGCAGCAAAGACCGAGCCGTTAAAGAATCCGCACAAGATCGTGCCCATCCGGGATGTGTCTTACCAATATCCGACCCCTGACGCCGCGCGCCTGCAAACCCGGCAACCCGTAGACCAGAATCAGCAATCTCCTTAAAGAGACTGCGACTGTGCAGCGTTCGCGAGCGCGTAGGCCGCCATTGCCGCCTGCATCACCTGCTTCACAGCCACGCCATGCTTCTGCGCAGCGGAGCGACAGTCCTCGAACTCCGGCGCAGCGTTCAGTTCTTCGCCGCCTCGGGTTCCGATCTTCACTCGGATATCTCCATACGCGGTTGCAACCGTTGTGTGACTGCGCTCCAGGCATACGCGCCGCTCGTGCCGGATACGAACCCCGAGCGTGCTCGTCTCGCGCAGCAGCAGATCCTGCAGCGGTCCAGCTTCAGATTCATGACAGAGCACCGTCACCAGCGTCCCTGGGCGGCCCTTTTTCATGATGACCGGAGCCAGCATCACGTCGAGCGCGCCGAATGTCAGCGCCTGCTCGGCCACATGCGCGAGCACCTCGGGCGTCATGTCGTCCACCGCGGTTTCGAGCACGGTGACGGTCTGTTCCCTGTTGCGATCTGTGCTCTGCGTCTGACGCTGCGGGGCCGGACGAAGATTTGTATTCGCAGTTGAACCCTGAATCGCGGAAGCGGGCAGCATATCGTTCATCGAACCCGATCGGTAGCCCTGCGTGTCGAGCGTGGCATAAAGAAATCCGGCGGCGCGCACCGCAGCGGTGATGCCGTCAAGCGCGGCGAGATCGAGCGCACGCGGCAGATCGGTCCGCGCAATCTCTACGCGGGCCAGCTCGCCATGGTGCCGCACGCGCACCTGAGGAAAGCCGAGCCGGTGCAGCCCGTCCTCAGCCTGCTCTACCTGCAGAAGGGTTTCGGGCGTTACCGGACGCCCGTACTCAATGCGCGAGGAGAGACACGCCGAGGCCGGCTTGTTCCATAGGCTCAGGTCCGCCTCGCGAGCCAGCGTGCGAATCTCAGCCTTGGTGAGTCCGGCCTCAGCCAGAGGCGCGCTGGCATGGTGCAGCGCGGCGGCCTTCTGTCCGGGGCGAAACTCGGACTGGTCGTCGGCGTTCATGCCGTAGGCCAGATGCTGAAATCCAAGCTGAACGCGCGCCGTCTCCATCACGGTAAAAAGCTCGTCCTTGCAGTGAAAGCAGCGCTGCGAGTCGTTGCGCACGTAGTCGGGATTCTCAAACTCCGAGGTATGCAGAATATGCGTGGGAATCCCGTGCTCGCGGGTAAAGGCAAGCGCGGCCTCCAGCTCGGCGCGCGGAAGCGAGGCCGAGTCGGCAATCACCGCCAGCATATTGTCGCCCAGCGCCTGATGCGCCGCATAGGCTAGATATGCGGAGTCGGTCCCGCCGGAATAGGCGACAAGAGCGCTTCCCAGCTCCTGAATTTTCGTTGTAAGCAGAGACGCTTTCGCGGCAAGATCCATGCCTCAAATGGTATCGCAGTCGGATGGGGAGGGCTTTTCGCGCAGCGGGCGGGATTTATCCGCGCTTAGTTCGAACCACCCGAGGGAGCTGGAGGCGCAGACGGCTTATCATTCGCAGGCTGCGGTTGGTTATTGAGCGTGTAGATGACCTCGCCCGGCCGCGCATAGTGCAGCTTTTCGCGCGCTTCGTACTCGATGGCGTCGGGGTCGCTCCTGAGCCGGGCTACATGATCTTTCAGGTCGCTGTTCTGCTGCTGGAGCGCGTCGATCTGCTGATGGAGTTCCCGGTCCTGAGCGCGCTTCTGCTCGTAGTTATTCACTCCGTTGCGCCCAAAGACGACGTGATATGCGAAGAAGACCACCAGCACCACCACGAAACCCGTTGCAATACGCCGCCGCACGCGGTACACGGCAGCGCAGGCGCGCCGCGCCATCCCCACCTTTGGCTGATTCGGCAATTGCTTTGATTCAGCGGTGTTCAATGCGCTTCTCTCCAGACACGTATCCAGACTTCTATCATCGTCGCAACGGGCATCGCTTTTCACCGCGCATTCTGCAAAAAATCTGCGTGGGGAACCTACTCCAGCACCCAGCTCTTTGCCGCCGCACTCAGTGCATCGGTTTCGTCGTGCTTGCGCGCTTCGGTGTAAACGCGGACGACCGGCTCGGTTCCGCTTAGCCGGTAGCAAACCCACGACCCGTCATCGAGGATGAGCTTAAGACCGTCCGTGCGGACAATCTGCGTGACCTTGTGCGGGCCGAGCATCGCTGGATCGGCCTTCACCTTCTCCAGGAACCTCTCCTTGACCTGCGGCGTAAGCTGGAAGTTTTCGCGGTTGGGATAATAGGCTCCCACCTTTATAAAAAGCTCTTTGAGCTGTTCACCGAGACTCTTGCCGCGCACCGCGACCATCTCTGTAACCAGCAGCCCGGCAATCACTCCGTCCTTCTCCGGAACATGGCCGCGGATGGTCAGCCCTGCACTCTCCTCGCCTCCAATGGCGATCTTGTCCTGGTTGATCAACTCGCCGATGTATTTAAAGCCCACCGGGGTTTCGTAGAGCGGAATCTTGTAGTGCCCGGCCAGCGCATTGATCAGATTCGTGGTGGCAACGGATTTGGCAACGCCGTTGCGCCAGCCTCGCGTTTCCACGAGGTAGTCAAAAAGCAGCGCGATAATGTAGTTCGGCTGGATAAAGGTGCCGTCGCGATCGACAATGCCGAAGCGGTCCGCGTCGCCGTCGGTGGCGATACCGATGGCCGCGCCCGTCTCCTTCATCTTCGCTTTACAGTCACCCAGCAGATGGTCGTCCGGCTCCGGCGCGTGACCCCCGAAGAGCACATCGCGGTAGTCATGCACCGTCGCAGTCTCCACGCCGTGCTCGCGCAGAATGTGGCAGCTGTAGCCGCGCGCCGCGCCCCATAAGGGATCGAAGACAACCTTGATTCCCGCTTTCTTGATCGCCGGAAAGTTGACCAGCTCGCCCAGCCGCTTCAGGTAGTCCGGCTTTACATCGATCTCTTCAAATTTCTCCTTCGGCTCAGGAGCGGGCGCAACAACGCCTTCGCCGAGATCACGGATCGCCGCTTCAATCTGCGCGGTCACCTCAGGCAACGCGGGCGCGCCGTCGGGCGTGGAGAACTTGATGCCGTTGTACTCCGGCGGATTGTGCGACGCGGTAAAGTTGATGGCTCCGCCGGCCTTGCGCTGCCGCACCGCATAGGCAATCGCCGGAGTGGGCGCCGCGGCGGGAATCACAATGGGCTTTACACCGTGGACGGCAAGAAGCTTTGCGGCTTCGGCGACGAAGGTCTCACCCAGAAAGCGCGGGTCGCGGCCCACCAGCACCGAATGCTCGCCCTTTTGCGAGGCGACGTACCTGGCAATGCCGGTGACGGCGCGGCGAATATTCGCCAGCGTAAACTCTTCAGCGACAATCGCCCTCCAGCCGGATGTGCCAAATTTGATTTCGACCGCCATGCTCCTCCTTATATGCTTCGCACCGCTTCATTGCGGGATGCGTGTGATGGGTCGTTCTAGAGGTAAGATGCTCTCTTGAGGAAATGCCTTAACCATCTTAGTCAAATGGAGATAAAGGATGCGTGAAGCTGCTTCCGTCCGGATTGCGCTGACCACCACGGCCTCTGCTGACGAGGGACACAAGTTGGCACGGCTGCTGGTGGAGCGAAAGCTCGCGGCCTGCGTGAATCTTGTCCCCGGCCTGACTTCGATCTACCGCTGGCAGGGCGCCATCGAGGAGGCATCCGAGATTCTGTTGTTGATGAAGACCACCGTGGAGCAGCTTCCTGCGCTGGAAGCCGCTGTGCGGGAGCTGCACTCATATCAGGTTCCGGAATTTCTGGTGCTCGAGGTAGAGTCGGGAAGCCAGCCCTATCTCGACTGGCTCCGCAGCTCTACTCAGGAGTGACTTCATTTGCCGCCTTCGCCAGCCTATCGGTTCCGGCCTGCGCACGGGATGAAACGATGGCTTCAGAGCCGGAGGTAAATGCCTGAATCCGCGGCTCTCGCTGTCAGGCGAAGAAGGCCGGGATTTCCCTGACTGAGTCGCGCAACTTTTTGCAGCATCTTATGTTAATAATGGCAGGTTCGGAGATACCCGGAAAGTGAACGGGTGCTCGGGAGCCGCGCCGCCCCGGCGGGATTTCCGGAAGCGGCTGGGAGGTTGAAGAGTATGCGCGCTTTGCGCTCATTTGGTTTAGTGACATTACTGGCGGCGGCTTTGGCGTTTGTGCCTTCTGCAGCACAGGCTCAGATCGCGGTCGGCATCGGCATCGGACCCGTGGTCGGCTATCCGGCTCCGGTGTACGTAGGCGGTCCCCCGGTATGCTCCTGGGGATACTATTCCTATTACCCATACGCCTGCGCGCCCTATGGTTATTACGGTCCCAGCTGGTTTGTTGGCGGCCTCTTTATCGGCGCCGGGCCGTGGTACGGCGGCTGGTATGGACATCCGTGGGGATGGGGCTATGGACACATCGGCTACTACGGCTGGCGCGGGGGGTACGGCTATCGCGGCGGATATGGATACCGCGGCGGATATGGATACCGCGGCGGGTACGGCTATCGCGGCGGATACAGCACATATAATCGTGGAGCCTATGGCCGTGTGGGCTATGGAACCTATAACCGCGGCGTAACCGCGTACCGCGGTGGCACAGCCTATCGCGGCGGGTCCTTCGGCGGAGCCCGTGGGTTCAGCGGGGCACGCGGATATAGCGGCGGTGCCAGCTTCCACGGCGGTGGCGGAGCCAGCTTCCACGGCGGTGGCGGCGGTCATGGCGGTGGCGGACACCGGTAAGCTGATTTCGTAAAGCAAGGCCCGTTCTTTGGAACGGGCCTTTTGCTTTTCCCGCTGCGTCCGCCCGCCTATTTCACGATTGCTTCCACCATCGCTGCAATGCGGCTCGTGGCGTCTGCGAGCGCCAGTTTCCTGGCCTGAGCCGACATTCGCTCCAGCACTGCTTGATCCCCCAGCAGCCGGATAAGCGTCTGCTGCAGCCGTTCTGGCGTAAGCTCCCGCTCCAGCAGCATCTCCGCCGCGCCCGACTCCGCCAGCACCTCGGCATTTTTGCGCTGATGATCGTCGGCGGCCTGCGGAAACGGCACCAGCAACGACGGCTTGCCTGCTGCGGCCAACTCGGCCACGGTGCTCGCTCCGCTGCGCGAGAGCACCAGGTCGGCGGCCTCAAAGCGGCGCGGCATATCGTCAAGAAAAGCATGCACCTGCCACCGCTCCGGTGGCGCTCCGCCAGCCTGGTAGGCGGCAAGCGTGGCCTCCGCGTGGCGCGCTCCAGCTTGATGCAGAATGGTAAGTCCCGGTACAACAGCCAGGAGCGAAGCCGCAATCTGCGGCATAAAGGTATTGAGGGCCCGCGCGCCCTGACTGCCTCCAAACACCAGCAGGTGCGGCGGCGCACCCGCCGGACGCGGCCGCAGGTGAAAGAATTCCCCGCGGACCGGAATTCCTGTCATCTGCGCGTTGCGGAAATATTTCGCCGCCGGGGCAAAGTTCACTGCAGCCGCGCTCACCCATTTGCCGACAATACGATTCGCCAGCCCCGGAAAGGCGTTTGGCTCAAAGGCCAGCGTAGGGATGCCTCCCACGATGGCCGCGCCCATCGCCGGCCCGGAAGCGTAGCCGCCAACCCCGATGACCGCGTCCGGCCCGAAGTCGCGCAGTAGCTCACGGCACTTCAGCAGGCTCATCGGAAGATTGAGCAAGGTCCGCGCCCTGGTCGCGAACGAAACATTCTTGAGCTGACCGACCTCAATCATCGACAGCGGATAACCCGCCTGCGGCACCAGGCGCGACTCCAACCCGCGCGAAGTTCCGATGAACAGGACCTCTGCGCCATGGACCAACTTCAGATCATCGGCAATCGCCAGTGCCGGAATAATGTGTCCCCCGGTGCCACCTCCGGCGATTGCGATTCTGGGGTGAGCCTTCATGCGTTCGTTTGCGCAGCGACAATCGAGATCGGCCACGAGAAGAATATCTTTCCGTCTCTGCGCGCGGGAGCCATGTCGAGGAAGTCGTCTTCGATCGCGTCCTCAAACATCGCGCGAATCTGCGGAACGTCCTCTTCGCACGGGAATGAGTGGCCGAGTTGCGAATCCAAATCGTCGTGCAGGCGAGTGCTCTGAATGGAAGGCTCGGGCAACCCCACGACATGGAACAGCGCGGCGAGTTCGCCGGGAGGAAGAGCATGTGTGTGGGAGGGATCGCGCAGCTTTTCCACGCGGTCGTAGGCTTCGGCACAGTTTGCGCGAGGAGAGCAATCCGCAACAACCACCCGCCCGCCCGGCCGGCAGACGCGGACCATTTCCCTGAGGACCACCAGCGGCTCGAGAATCTGCGCATTATGTCCCATCAAAGTACCTTAATCGACCTCGCGCGTAATGTTCAACAGTACGCCGAGCGATGCCAGCACAAAGATCAGGGAGGTTCCTCCATAGGAGACCAGCGGCAGTGTAATACCCTTGGTCGGCACCAGCGCCAGCACCACGCTGATATTGAAGAAGGCCTGAATCATCAGCGTAGCCGTAATGCCAAACGCGAGGAAGCGCGCGAAGGGATCTTTGCTCAGAATGGCCGCGCGCATGCCGCGATAGCCGAGCGCGACGAAGAGGGAGACGATAAAGATTGCGCCGATCAGTCCCAACTCCTCAGCGATGTTGGCAAAGATGTAGTCCGTGTGCGGTTCGGGCAAATAGAACAGCTTCTGCCGCCCGTCCATATAGCCCAGGCCTCGAATGCCTCCGGTGCCCACGGCGATCAGCGATTGAATGATGTGGAAGCCCTTGCCGAGCGGGTCGGATTCAGGATTCAGGAACGCAAGAATGCGCTCTCGCCGCCATTTGACGCGGAACAGCATGAAGTAGAGCACCGGCGCGGAAGCCAGCAGAGCGTATCCCAGGTAGCGCAGATTCATGCCGGCAAGGTAGAGCACGAGCGCGGTGACCACGGCACAGACCATCGCGGTGCCGAGGTCCGGCTCCTTCAGGATCAGCACAATAAAGATGAGGCTGGGCAGCGCGGCAGGCAGAATGGTCCCGCGAACATCATCGATCGAGCCCATACGGTTCTGCAGAAACCATGCCAGAAAGAGCACCAGCGCGGGCTTTGCGATCTCCGAGGGCTCAAACGAGAGCGGCCCCACGTGAATCCAGCGGTGCGCCCCATGGGAATCGTGCATAAAGAAGGCAACGAGCAGCAGCAGGGTGGTAACGGCAACGGCCGGAAAGACGACGTTCGGGCTGTTGTAGTAGCGATAGTCGACCTTCATCAGCAACGTCATGATGACCAACCCGATCGCCGCATAAACGGATTGCAGGAGCACGAAGTGATAGGGCGAGCCGGTAGTAGCTTTGGCCATGACCGCCGACGCGCTGAAGACCATCAGCAGGCCCGTGACCACCAGGATCAAGGTAACTCCGAAGAGCCACTTGTCCACCCCTACGCGTTTTGCCATGCGTCCCCTGCGCGCTTCACAATGTGCCGCCTATACGCTCTGCCATGCGCCCAATCCACGGCGCGCGAGAACCAGGTCCTTGAAGACCCTTCCGCGATGCTCGTAGTTCTCAAACTGGTCAAAGCTGGAGCAGGCCGGAGCCAGCAGAATCACCTCGCCCGGCTGCGCAGCCTCCGCGGCCGCGGCCACGGCGGCATCCAGTGTTCCCGCATGCACAAGGGGCGACGCGCCTGCGATCTCCGCGGCGATCTTCTCCGCTGCCGCGCCGATGGTATAGACAGCCCTCACCCGCGCCTCCAGCAGCGGCCGCATCAGGGTATAGTCTGAGTTCTTGTCTTTGCCTCCAAGAATGAGGTGGACGCCCGACGGAAAGGACGCAATGGCCTTCATGGCCGCATCCACGTTGGTCGCCTTCGAGTCGTTGTAGTAATCCACTCCATCGATCCTGGCCACGAACTCCAGTCGGTGCTCGACGGCGCGGAATTTCTCCACGGCAATGCGAATGGCCTCCGGCGCAACGCCCGCGACGCGCGCGGCGCAGACCGCGGCCAGTACATTCTCCACATTGTGTTCGCCCTTAAGGGGAATCGAACCGACCTTCAGAATCACCTCCGGCGCAGACTGCTCTGTGGCGCGAAACAGGACGGCTCCCTCATGTAAAAACGCGCCCTGGCGCACGATGCGCGAGCGGCTGAACCAGAAGATGCGGGATCTGGCATGAGCCGCCGTGCGTTTGGCCGTTTCATCGTCAGCATTGAGCACCAGTGCGTCGTCTTCTGTCTGGTTCGCAAAAATACGCTCTTTCGCCGCAACATAGTTCGCAAAGTTACCGTGGCGGTCGAGATGGTCGGGCGTGATATTCAGAATTACGGCGACCTGCGGATGGAACTGCTCCGTCGTCTCCAGCTGAAAGCTCGAAACCTCGAGCACCGACCAGCCGTCATCACGCGACCCATCCACCAGCGCAATCACCGGAACGCCAATGTTGCCACCCACCTCCACCTGCAATCCGCCCGCGGCCAGAATCTCTCCACAGAGCGAAGTTGTCGTTGTCTTACCGTTCGACCCGGTAATGGCCAGTATCTTACCTTTCAGAAAGCGGGTTGCCAGTTCCAGTTCGCCCATAATCGGCAGACCGAAACTCTTCACCTGCACCAGCTCCGGCGTATCCAACGGAACCCCCGGGCTCACCACAATCAGGTCCTGGCGGCGGAAGGTGAGCAGACCGTGCCCTCCGGCCTCGACCATGATGCCCTCTTCGAGCAGCGAGGGAATATCATGCGCCAGCACCTCGGCGCTGCGCACGTCGGAGACAGTCACCTGTGCGCCCTGGCGGCGCAGAAACAGCGCCGCGGCCAGGCCCGACTTGCCCAGGCCGACGACTAATACTTTTTTGCCTTTAAGTTCCATCTTTTTCGAGTGTAGAAGGTCTCTTCGCGCCGCGCGAATGTCTCCGCACAACGCGCCGAACAGCTTATTGTTGCATGTTCGGCGCGTGAGTTATCTGAGCTTGAGTGTGGTGAGTGCAAAGAGTGCAAACACCAGCGCCCCAATCCAGAAGCGCGTGATGACCTTCGACTCCGACCAGCCCATCAGCTCAAAGTGATGGTGCAGCGGAGCCATCTTGAAAATACGCTTCTTCCTCAGTTTGTAGCTCCCCACCTGCAGAATGACCGACAACGCCTCAATCACAAAGATGCCGCCGATAAAGGGCAGCAGCAGCTCCTGCCGGATCACCACGGCAACCGTGCCGATGGCCCCTCCCAGCGCCAGTGAGCCCACGTCTCCCATAAACACCTCAGCCGGATGCGCGTTATACCAGAGGAAACCGATGCTTGCCCCGACCATCGACCCGCAGAAGATGGTCACCTCGCCAACCATCGGCATGCGCTGCAACTCGAGATAGTCGGCAAACACCGCGTGTCCGCTGACATAGGTCAGCACGGTAAGCGCCCCGGCGGCGATGATGGTGCAGCCGATCGCCAGCCCGTCCAGGCCGTCGGTAAGGTTTACCGCGTTGCTCGATCCCACAATCACCAGCACTACGAACGCCACAAACGGCAGAAACGCAATCAGCCCGAAATGCGGAATCGTCGTAAGAAATCCCAGTGAAAGATGCGGATGGAGCCGCTTGAGGAACGGCACGCTCAACTGCGTGGAGTAGTTGCCCTGCGTCTGCATGGCGATCAGCGCCACGGCGATGCCCGCCGACACCAGGAACTGCGCACCCAGCTTGGCCTTCCCGGTCAGCCCCAGGTTCCGGCGATGCACCACCTTGATGTAATCATCTGTGAACCCGATCGCTCCAAATGCCAGCGTGGAGCCCATCACCAGCCACACAAAGGGATTCGACAGGTCGGACCACAGCAGCGTAGGCAGCAAAATAGCGATGCAGATGAGAACGCCGCCCATCGTGGGGGTTCCCGCCTTCTTCTGGTGGTCTTTCGGGCCATCCTCGCGGATGTATTGGCCGATCTGGAACTCACGCAGCTTTTGAATCACATAGGGGCCCACAAACAGCGCGATCATGAGCGCGGTAAGGGTGGCAAAGGCGGTGCGAAACGTCAGATACCGGAAGATGCGGAAGGGTCTGAAGTAGGGGAACAGCTTTTGGTAAAGGAGCCAGTAGAGCAAACTTCCTCCGCTTTGGGAATGGTCTTTTGATCATCATACGGCCATCCGGCAGCCCCAATGCAGGATTCACACGCCTGTAATCTTGTTTCACAATCCTCTGGATACACTGCATTCGTGATGGACAAGGAATCGTTTTCGTTTGAGGTGTTTCCCGGCAAGAATGCGTCAACACGCATTGTGCGTCTGAACGGCCCTCTGGTGCTTCAAGGCATCTTCGACTTGCAAGCAGAGCTGGCCAGGGATCATCCTCCGCTGACCATCTTCGACCTCTCCGGAGTTCCCTATATGGACTCAGCCGGAATGGGCGTCATCACCAACTGCTATGTCTCCGCGACCAACCGAGGCAACAGGGTGATCGTAGCCGGAACCACCAAGCGGGTGCTGGACCTCTTCAATGTCACCAGAGTGGACACGATCCTTCCCATGACCGCAACCGTGGAAGAGGCCGAAGCCCAGGCCTGAATCGTCCCGGTTCCGGTCTACTTGCCTTACGCCTTCATCCCCGGCTCCGCAACCGCCGGGGATTTTTTTCGCAGAAAAAAGCGCCGGCACGCGGCAGGCGCTCTTCTGGATTGATCACAGGCTACGCCCTGGCCGGATCGCCCTTTTCCGGGTCGATGCCCAGCTCCGCAATCGCCTTCTGCGCCCTGGCCGCGTCGAACTTGCCGTCGCGGGCCAGCTTTGACAGCGTAGCTGCAACAATCGACTCGGCGTCCACCTCAAAGTGGCTGCGCAGATGCTCGCGGTTGTCGCTGCGTCCAAAGCCGTCCGTTCCCAGCGAAACCAGGCGATTCAACAGCCATGGAGCCAGCTGGTCCGGCACTGACTTCATATAGTCGCTCGCGGCAATGATCGGCCCTTTGCTGCCGTTCAGCGCGCTCACAATGTACGGAGTCTTCTCCGCCTCCGCCGGGTGCAGGCGGTTCCAGCGCTCGACGGCCAGAGCGTCGCGGCGCAGCTCGTTGTAGCTGGTCACGCTCCACACGTCGGCCTGCACGCCGTACTTTTCGGCCAGGATTCCCTGCGCCTTCACCACCTCGTTCAGAATCGGCCCACTGCCGAACAACTGCGCCGTCGCTTTGCCCTTGGGCGCGGTCTTCAGCTTGTAGATGCCGCGCACAATGCCCTCCCGCGCGCCCTCCGGCATCTCCGGCATGGCATAGTCCTCGTTGTACATGGTGATGTAGTAGAAGACCGGCTCGTTCTCCTGGTACATGCGCCGGATGCCGTCCTGCAGAATCGCGGCCAGCTCATACACATAGGCCGGGTCATAGGTCAGGCAGGTCGGCACGGTCGAGGCCAGCACCGGACTGTGTCCATCCTGGTGCTGCAACCCCTCGCCCAGCATGGTGGTGCGGCCCGCGGTACCGCCCATCAGAAAGCCCTTGCCCCGTGAATCCGCAAACGCCCAGATCATGTCCCCCACGCGCTGGAACCCGAACATGGAGTAGTACATGTAGAACGGGATCATGGGCACGCGATAGTTCGAATATGCGGTTCCGGCGGCGGTGAACGAAGCCATCGACCCAGCCTCGGTAATGCCCTCCTCCAGAATCTGCCCGTCCTTCTCCTCACGGTAGTAAAGCATCATATCCACGTCGTGCGGCTTGTACTTCTGGCCCTCGTTCGCGTAGATGCCCACCTGCCGGATGGCCGACTCCAGGCCGAAGGTGCGGCCCTCGTCAGGAACAATGGGCACAATCAGCTTGCCGATCTTCGGGTCCTTCAGCAGGTGCCGCAGAATGCTCACAAAGCCCATTGTGGTCGAGACCGCGCGGCCCTTCGACCCTCCGGTCCACTCGCTGAAGTAATCGAGCGCGGGAGCCTTGAAGTCGAGCGTAGGCACATCGCGGCGCGGCATGGAACCGCCCAGCGCGGCCCGGCGCTGCTGCATGTAGACGATCTCCGGCGAGTCCGCAGCCGGCTTCCACGGCTTGCCCTGCTTGGCCAGATCATCGGGAACAGGAATTTTGAAGGTGTGAATAAACGAGGTAATGGAGTCGTCGCTGAGCTTCTTCTCCTGGTGCGACGCATTACGCGCCTGGGTGCTGCCCAATCCGTAGCCCTTTACCGTCTTTGCCAGAATCACCGTCGGGCCGCCGGTGTGCTCGGTCGCCCGCTTGTACGCGTTGAATATCTTGGCCCGGTCGTGGCCGCCGCGATGCAGCTTAATCAACTGCTCGTCGGTGTAATCGCTCACCAGCTCCAGCAGCTCGGGATACTTGCCGAAGAACTCCCGGCGCAGATATGCGCCGTCCTTCGCCTTGTACGCCTGGAAGTCGCCGTCTACGCACTCTTCCATCCGCTTCAGCAGCAGCCCGGTATGGTCGCGCTCAAACAGCTTGTCCCAGTCGCCGCCCCAGACCACCTTGATCACATTCCAGCCCGCGCCGCGGAAGATGCCTTCCAGCTCATCGATAATGCGCTTGTTGCCGCGCACCGGCCCATCCAGCCGCTGCAGATTGCAGTTGACCACAAAGATCAGGTTGTCCAGCTTTTCGCGCGGAGCCATGGCCAGCGCGCCCAGCGTATCCACTTCATCCGTCTCACCGTCGCCGACAAACGCCCAGATTTTGCGCGGAGTCTTTTCAATCAGGCCGCGATGCTCCAGATAGCGCATAAACCGCGCCTGGTAGATCGCGTTCAGCGGCCCAATGCCCATCGAAACCGTGGGAAAGCGCCAGAAGTCAGGCATCAGCCACGGGTGCGGATACGATGAGAGCCCCGGCGTATCGCGCAGCTCATGGCGAAAGTTCGCCAGCCGCTGATCATCGAAGCGGCCCTCAAGGTATGCGCGCGCGTAAACACCCGGCGACGCATGGCCCTGAAAGTAAACAAAGTCTCCCGGCTGGTCTCCATACGTTGCGTGGAAGAAGTGGTTGAAGCCCACCTCCAGCAGCGTCGCCAGCGACGAGTAGGTCGAGATGTGTCCGCCGATGCCCGCGTCCTTCTTGTTCTGGCCATGCACCATGGCCATCGCGTTCCAGCGGATCAGCGCTTCGACGCGGCGCTCCAGCGCGCGGTCACCGGGGTACGGCTCTTCCTCATGCCTGGGAATCGTGTTCTGGTAAGGCGTAGTCAGCTCGCCCGCGGGATTCACCCCGGCCTGGCGCGCGCGTTTGCGGAGCGCGTCAATCAGCTGCGCGCCCTGCTCCGGGCCCTCGGCAACAATCAAGTCGTCAAAGGCTTCGATCCACTCCTGGACCTCCGCCGAAAAGTCAGTCTCAACAGGAATTTCTGCTTTTGTGCTCATAAAATCTCGTGATTGGTGTGAACTCACCAGTATACAGCGGCGAAACAGCGACTTAGAAGTCGCCCACATTCACCTGACTCACCTGTCTCTGATGCAATGCGGTACAACTACGACTCAGAGTCCATTCGCCGGAAGTCCAGCACGCTCACATAGTGCTCGACCACCGGAAACGGATCGTAGAAATGATGCAGCAGCGCCTTCCACTCGACATAAGCCGCAGACTGCCGGAACCCGATCGTATGATCCTCCAGCGTCTCCCAGCGAACCAGCAGCAGATAACGTCCCCTCGTCTCAAGGCAGCGTTGCAACTCGTGCCCGAGGTAGCCCGGGCTGGCTGCGATCAACGGCGAAGCAGCGCGAAAGGCCTGCTCAAAGGCGCGTTCTTCTCCAGGGCGAACATTGAGGACAGCAGCTTCCAGAATCATGCTGCGATTCTAAATTCCTCCAGACGCGCTTCAGCCGCACCCTCTGCTCATAACTGATATACTCCTCTGTTTATGCGGGTATTTGTCATTCTTCCGGCAGCCGGTCTGGGCACGCGCATGGCCGCCGGACAATCGTCCTCCTCGGCGCCCAAGCAGTTTCTTGAACTTGACGGCGTCCCAGTGCTCATTCACACGCTGCGCGCCTTTGCTGCAACGCCTCAGGTGACGGAGATGGTCGTCGCCGTGCGCGCCAGCGAAATGGAGCGCCTCACCGCGCAGGTCCACGAGTACGGATTCGCCGGGAAAGTGCGCATGGTCGAAGGAGGCGACCACCGCCAGCAGAGCGTAGCCAATGCGCTCAACGCCATCGACTGCTCGCCCGACGACATCGTGCTGGTCCACGACGCCGTCCGTCCGCTGATCGACGCGGCAACCATCGCCCGCACCATCCAGGCGGTGGAAAAACATGACGCGGCCATCGTTGGTCTGCCTGCCGTCGACACCATCAAGCAGGTGGAGCGCACCGCCGACGGCGCCATCATCACCGCCACCATTCCGCGCGAATACATCGTGCAGGCGCAAACGCCGCAGGGTTTCCGCTGCGGGCTGCTCAAGCGAGCCTTTGCCGAAGCCGCTGCGGACGAGTTCATAGGCACAGACGAAGCCAGCCTGGTGGAACGCGCAGGAGCGCAGGTGGCCGTGGTGCAGGGCTCGGCCGCGAACTTCAAAATTACGCAGCCCGGCGATCTGGAACTGGCCGAGTTCTACCTCCAGCACCAGCCCGCGCTTCGTTAGGGTCCGGTGGCATCCCATAGCAGAACCCTTTAGTCTGGAACGGACGAGAACGACATGAGCATACGCATTGGCTACGGCTGGGATTCGCACGCATTTAAACCGGGCGTGCCGCTGAAGATCGGCGGCCTTGCAATCGACCACCCCGAGGGCCTTGCCGGACACTCCGACGGCGACGTGCTGTTGCACGCCATTACCGATGCCCTGCTGGGCGCGGTCTCCGCCGGGGACATCGGCAGCTTCTTCCCTCCGGGCGATCCGCGCTGGAAGAACGCCGACTCGTCCATTTTCCTGAACCTTGCGCTCGAAGAGATTCAGAACGCCGGCTACCGCATCATCAACGTGGATACCACGCTCGTGCTGGCCGCGCCCAAGATCGTTCCCATCGCCAGCGAGCTGCGCGACCGCGTCGCCGAGCTGCTCAATCTCAAACCCTCCGACGTGGGCATCAAAGCCAAGACCCCTGAAGGACTGAACACGGACCACGTAGCCCAGGCCCACGCCGTCGTGCTGCTGGAAAAGGTCGAAGACCCGACAGCGCTGCGCAGCATGACCGATGTCATCGAGAACCAGAAGCAGCTGGAAGACGTGGTGCAGGATCTGGTCAGCCAGGTCCACGGCGTCGAGCCACGCCGAATCCCATTGCACCGCCCGCCCTTCGATACCGAAGACATTACCTAAGCTCTGGCCGCGCGGGTGACGGCTTAGCGTGGCCGCTCCCGTTGGTCGCGGGATGATTCCCGGATTTGGACCGGACCGGCCTGGGCTGTCCCGCTCATTTTTCCCTTTTCAGTTGCGGCCGCCTCGGCTACTCTGATTGCGCTTTTCATTTCTCATGCGAGGCCGTCCCATGAACCAACTGGATCCGAATCAGCTTCACATGTTGCAAGGCATGATGGTAGTCATGCCCTTCGTGGTCTTGATCGTCACCGTCATCGTCATCATCCCCTACTGGTTTATCTGGAAGAAGGCGGGTTTTTCCCCATGGCTCAGCCTGCTCATGCTGATTCCGTTTGTGAATATCATCATGCCCTACGTGCTGGCGTTCTCTGAGTGGAAGGTGGTGCCGGTCAATCAGGTTGCGTCCACTTATACGTATTTGCCGCCCTCACAGCCGCCGCAGCTTTAATATCTGACGTTGGATGCCGACATGCTGCGTAAGAAGTTCACGGCGAAATTGCAGAAGAGCCCGAGCAAAGGCGGCTGGACATACGTCGTCTGGCCAGAATCTGCCGCGTTCTTCGGAACGCGCGGCCTGGTGAAGGTCCGCGGCACAGTCGACGGCCATCCGTTCGCCAGCTCCTTCATGGCGTTGGGAGACGGCACGCATAAGCTACCCGTTAAAGGCGACCTGCGAAAGGCCCTCGGTAAGGAGGTCGGCGACACGGTGACCGTATTGCTGGAAGAGCGTCTGAAGTAAAGCCTCGACTGGCTCGCTCAATCATCTCGTCTTCACTTGACTCACCGCCGCACCCTCCCTAGCATCAAAGATTGACTCCATCCATCAATATGACCTCTGCCACCGCTCCCCGCGTCCGATTTGCGCCTTCACCCACCGGTTACCTCCACGTAGGCGGAGCGCGCACCGCTCTCTTCAACTGGCTCTTCGCCCGCCACTTCGGTGGAACCCTCATCCTCCGCATCGAGGACACCGACTTTGAGCGTTCCTCAGAAGCCATGGTCGACGGCATCCTCGAAGGCATGCGCTGGCTCGGCCTCAACTGGGACGAGGGCCCGTTCTTCCAGTCGCAGCGGCTCGACCTCTATAAGCAAACAGTCGATACGCTGCTCGCCAGCGGCCACGCCTACTACTGCTTCTGCACCAAGGCGGAGTTGGAGCAGCGCCGCGCCGAAGCCGCCGCCGCGGGCCGTCCTCCCATGTACGACCGCCGCTGCCGCAGCATTGCCAGCGACGTTGCCGCCGTGCGCAAAGCAGACGGAGAGGCCTGCGCCGTGCGCTTCGCCGTCCCCGAAAGCGGAGCCACCAGTTTCGATGACGCCGTCTTCGGACGCGTCGAGTTCTCCCATGCCGAAATCGAAGACTTCGTGCTGCTGCGCTCCGACGGCATCCCCACCTACCACCTGAGCGTGGTGGCCGACGATCTCGACATGCGCCTGACGCACATCATTCGCGGCGCCGACCACATCTCCAACACGCCGAAACAGGTACTGCAATACCAGGCGCTCGGAGCCGCGCTGCCCATCTTCGCCCACGTTCCGCTCATCCTCGGTCCGGATAAGACGCGCCTCTCCAAACGCCACGGCGCAACCTCGGTCATCGCCTACAAGGACATGGGCATTGTGCCCGAAGCCTTCCGCAACTTCCTCGCGCTGCTCGGCTGGACGCCCGGTTCCGAGCATAAAGACCGCGAAATCTTTTCCTCCGGCGACCTCATCCAGCTTTTCTCGCTCGACGGCATCTCGAAGTCCAACGCCGTCTTCAACAACGACAAGCTGGCCTGGTTCAACACCGAATACATCCGTGCCTACGACGCAAAAAAGCTATTGCCGCTGATTCAGGAAGAGTGGGCCAGCGCCGGATTCGAGCCCGACCGCTCGTCGGAAGATGTTCTCGCCGCCATCGATCTGCTCAAGCCTCGCGCGCGCAACCTGAAGGATTTCGCTACAGCCTTCCGCGCCTTCTTCAGCGACGCGTTTGAATATGACCCCGCAGCCGTCGCCAAGTATCTGAAGGATGGGGCCACGCGCGCCTTTCTCGTGCAGCTCGCCCAGCGCTTTGCCGAGACGCCGGAGTTCACCGAGGCTTCCACCGAGCAGACGCTGCGCGCCTTCGCCGATGAAAACCAGATCAAGGCAGGCATGCTCATCAACGGAGCCCGCGTCGCGCTCACCGGACAAGCCGTCGCGCCAAGTTTATTTGCAGTGATGGTTGCGCTTGGGAAAGAGCGAGTGGTTTCAAGACTGGCCGCTGCGGAAGCAATTCCGCGCGCGGACTGAAGCCTCAGCGCGCAATCACATCCACCGCAACCGGAGCCTCGCGCGGCGGAAAGCAGGAACTGGTGTCGCACGCCTGATAGCGCAGCGCGCCCTCAAACATATGCTGCCCGGCAGTCGCGTGGATGGTCGCGCGCACCACAAATTCACCCGTATACACACTCAGCTTGTCATTCGGCATCGCAGCCAGGGTGTAGTCTGAGCCTGCCGGAAACTCCACCGGTCCAATCGTCATACCCGGCATCTCTGCCACGATCAGCCGCGTCGCAATCAGCCACTTCTCGCGCGGCGCGTGCGAGTTGATGTGCATGCCCGCATTGATCTTGAAGTGCAGATCCACCACCGCGTCCTTGCCCGCGGCCACCGACACCTGTTCCGGAAAAAGATACTGCACATACTGTGGGCTCTTGCTTACAAAGCTCGACCCCGACAAATTGGATTGCCACGGCTGCTTCTGCGCCCCAGCCGAAGCCGGACCCAGACACGCGGTCAGCAACAGCGCCGCCGGCCACGCCAGCTTCAAGACTGTCCTCCGCTGCCCAGCGCCTTCTGGATATCCGCATTGATCTCGTCTCGCGGCGCAAGCCCCACCGTAGACGCCACAACCTTACCGTCTCGGTTGATAAAGAACGTAGTCGGCAGCCCATCGATACCGCCGTAAGGCGTCGACACCTCGGCATCATCAATCAGCACCGGATAGTTGATCTTCATCTGCGCGGCCTTGTCGGCGATCGCCTGCTTTTCCTTGGCCAGCTCGGTCTTGTTGTCGAGGTCAAGGTTGTCCTCGGAGATGCCCAGAATCACCAGCCCCTTGCCCGCGTACTCATTGCGGAACTGCTCCAGCCACGGAATCTCGACCTTGCACGGCTCGCACCAAGTGGCCCAGAAATCCACCACCACGGCCTTGCCTTTGAAGTCCGCGAGAGAAACCCTTCGGCCGTCCGTGTCCGTCAACGTAAAGGCCGGGGCCATCTGCCCCTGCAGCGGATTCTCCTGGATCATGTCGTCGTCGGCACTCCCGGAGTCGGCGGCCGGAGTCGACGCTGCGATCATCGCCTGCAGACGTTTCAGTTTTGCCTGCTCCTGCTGGCGGCGCCGGTAGTTCGCCACCCCTGCCCAGATCATCACACCCAGAACCGCCAGCACTGCAACCACCACCAGAATATTCCGCTTCACCTGCTCATGACCTCTGCCAATAATTTTACTCGCCCCGGTGTTTTACACGCCCCGGTGTTTTACACGCCCCGGTGTTTTACTCGCCTCGATGTTTTGCGGGTAGTGCTTTGCGGGCAGTGTTCTTACAGCGCCGTTCTGATAGCATCGACCTGTTTGACGGCTCACACTCCATCGCGGTTAGTGCGCATTGAGGCCGAAGCGCTGCTCGCCCTGGCCGAGCGACTCGAAGGCCCTATGGCGGCCGATTTTGACCGCGCCGTAGCCTGCATTCTGCAGTGCGGCGAAGGACGCGGGCGCGTCGTCGTCACCGGCATGGGCAAGAGCGGCATCATCGCGCAAAAGATTGCCGCCACCCTGAGTTCCACCGGCAGCCCCGCGCTGTTTCTCCACCCGGCCGAGGCCGTCCACGGCGACCTGGGCATGCTGGCAAAAGGCGACGTGGTCATCGCGCTCTCCGCCAGCGGAGAGACGGAAGAGATTCTGCGCCTGCTCGCCAACATCAAGCGCATCGGCGACGCGCTCATCAGCTTCTGCTGCAACACCCGGTCCACGCTCGCGCTCGCCAGCGACGTTGCGCTCGACTGCAGCGTGCCCGCCGAGGCCTGCGGCATGGGGCTTGCGCCCACTGCCTCCACCACCGCCATGCTCGCGCTGGGAGACGCCCTCGCCATCGCCGTCTCGCTCAAAAAAGGCTTCCGCGCCGAGGACTTTGCCGAACTGCATCCCGGCGGCAAGCTGGGCAAACGTCTCGCACGCGTCGAGCAACTCATGCACGCCGGCGATGCCATTCCTCGCGTCACGCCGGCCACGCCGATGAAAGACGTCATCTACGAGATGTCGCGCAAAAAACTCGGCATGACCACGGTCGAAGACAACGGCAGGCTGCTCGGCATCATCAGCGACGGCGACCTGCGCCGCCTGCTTGAGCGCGACGGCCCCAACAGCCTGACGAAGACTGCCCGGGATGCCATGAATCCGCGCCCTCGCACCATCGCAGCCGGAGAGCTTGCCGTCCGTGCGCTCAGCTTGATGGAAGAGATGAAGATTACCTCGCTGCTGGTCGTCGGCGCAAATGGCGCGCTCCAAGGCGTGCTGCACCTGCATGATCTGTGGGGAACCGAGCTCATCTAAAGGACCGTAGCCCTCTTCAAGCACAAAAAGAAAACCCTGACCGGCTGGCGGTCAGGGCAGGAGGTTGTTCGAATGTGCAAAAGACATCCTTAGAGTATGGCCCCACTCGCCTTCTGTCTTGAGCCGGAAGAACCATTTTTCTCTCAACCTTTTGGTGGAGGCAAACCAGCCGATACATACCCCACCCTGAACCAGTCCAAGTCCCTGTAAGGAGAGAACTATGGCGGAGAAGCCTCAGAATCTCGAAAATCACGCGAGGATTCATCCTGTCTTCCACCTCGTGCTCGTGCCGCTTTTTTTTATCAACATCGTGATCGCGGCTGTCCTCGTCGTGCGCACTCCAGGCTGGCTCACGGCCTGGGGAGTGGTCATGGCGGTCGCGCTCTTCCTGCTTCTCATCCTCGTCCGGACAAATCCAATGAAAGTGCAGGACCGCGTCATTCGCCTCGAAGAGCGGCTACGTCTGGCCACGCTGCTGCCTGACCCGCTGCGCGCGCGCATTCATGAGTTGTCAGAGCGGCAGATCATCGCGCTGCGCTTCGCCTCGGACAAGGAAATCGCCGCGCTCGTACAGAAGACGTTCACCGAACACCTCAAGCCGGCGGAGATCAAGAAGGCCATCGCAGAGTGGCGCGCCGATACGTTCCGGCTGTGACCGCATCGGGCGCCGTTACGGCTTCAGCGTCACTGTGATTTTGCGCGAATCTCCGCCAGTCGAAATCATCACGATCTCGCCGTTGCTGCGCTTCACCACGCTGGGAAACTTCTCGCCCCACTCCACCAGCACCACACTGTCCGGCCCGCAGAGATCATCCAGCCCCAGCGTATCCAGCTGCCGCTCACTCTCAATTCTGTAAAGATCAAGGTGATAGAGCCGGACGGGCGCGCCGTCGCGGACGCCTTCATATTCGTGGATCAGCGTAAAGGTCGGGCTCGTCACCTCATCCGCATCGGCAGCGTCCAGCTCTTCGGCAATCCCCTTCACCAGAGTCGTCTTGCCCGCGCCCAGGTCCCCGCGCAGGATCAAAAACTTCGGTGCAGCCAGCAGCTTCGCGATCGCATGACCCGCGCGAATCGTCTCCTCCGCGCTCGACGTCACAAACTCGTGAACCTTCGCCTCCGCCGTCCCGCTCATCGCGCCTCCATCTGACTCGGTTCGGGTTGCCCCTGCAGCCAAACATATCCAGCCGCATCCTGCGCGCGAAAGCGAAACGCACGCCACAAATGCGCCACCGTATCCGTTGCCAGAAGCGTGTGCTCGTCCTGCTCGCGCACCGCAAAGTCCGCCGCCAGCCCATGCAGATACACCGCCGCATTCACCGCATCCGCCAGCCGCTCAGGATACTGCCCCACCATCGCCGCCACGATTCCCGTAAGAATATCGCCGCTGCCGCCTTTCGCCATGCCCGGATTGCCCGTCGTATTCACCGCAATCGTCCCGTCAGGATGCGCGATGAGCGTGCGCCATCCCTTCAGCACCAGCGTTACCTTGTGCTTTGTGGCAAACTCCCGCGCCAGCGGCTCACGATTCGCCTGCACTTCTTTTGTGCTCATGGCAGCCAGCCGCGCCATCTCGCCTGGATGCGGCGTCATCACCAGTGTTTTGGCGTTGCCGTCGATTCTCTCCGGATGCTTCGCCAGAAGATTGAGCGCATCCGCGTCCAGCACGATCGGGACGCGAGCCTGATCGAGCAGTGTGAACAGAAACCTCTCAGCGCCGGACGATTGACCCAGCCCCGGCCCAACGGCCAGCACCGTTTTCTTCTCCAGCAGCTCATCAAAATCAATTGCAGCCGCATCGATCTCGCCTGAATGATCCTCTTTAAGCGGAATCGTCATTAGCTCAGGCGTGACGCCAGCCACGATCGGCAGAATCGACTCCGAAACCGCCGCCGTCACCAGCCCCGCGCCCGCACGTAGCGCCGCTAGCGAACTCATCGAAGGCGCGCCCGACTTGCCCTTCGCGCCACCGATCACCAGCACGTGGCCATACATGCCCTTGTTGCTGTCGGCCGCTCGGGGCTTTTGCGCCACCACCATCGACGCGCCCGCCCACGTCAGCCCCAGGCTCGACTGCACCGCCTCGTCCGGCGAACCAATCGGAGCCACCACAATCGGCCCGTACACGCCGTCCGTGAGGTTTCCGCACGCATGCGCCAGCTTGGGAGCGCTAAACGTCACCACCGCATCCGCGCGATATGCACCATCAACGGAGTATTCGCGAGAGTCCGCATCCCATCCGGAAGGCAGATCGACCGCGACCACCTTCGCAGTCAGCGCGTTCACCCGATCGCGCAGCGCCGCGGCAATGCCGCGCAGCGGCGGCTGAAAGCCGGTGCCGACCACCGCATCCAGAAATAGCTCGGCACGCTCCAGCAGAGCCTCTACCTCTGGCGAGCCCAGCGCCGGCTCATCCGCAGCGAGCACCGGCGCAATTCCCATCTCCTCAAACGCCGTCTTCGCATCGCCCTTCAAATCGCCGGAGGAGCCCAGCAGCAGCACGCCAACCTCTTTGCCCATACCCGCGAGCACGCGCGCCGCCACAAAGCCGTCGCCTCCGTTGTTTCCCTTGCCGCAAAGCACAGCAATGCTGCGGCACTGCGGGAACTCCCGTGCCACAAACCGCGCCACCGCTTCGCCCGCATTGCGCATCAGGTCGATCGAGGCAACACCAAAGCGCTCCGTCGTCACGCGGTCCGCCGTGCGCATCTCATCCGCGGTCAGAATCTGCATTGGGCCTGCATCCTGAGAGTGTTGTACCACCATCCCCATTTTGTGATAACCCGCTGTCGGCGTCCGCGAATAAAAAACTGAAGAATTTCTGATCCAAAAGAAAAGTTCGCGCAAAGAAGAGCCGGAGACGAATGTCTCCGGCTTCCGCTCTCGGTTCGCAGCGCGTCTTCTACGGCCTGCTTACTGGCTCACACCCACCGCAGCCGTCGAACTCTGCTCCGTGGGTTGCTTGGCCGCAAAGTATTGGTCGTCCCACAGATCGTGATAGAAGTGCCCGGCCAGATCTGCGGCCTTCGGCCCGTAGGTCTCGCGTCCGCCTTCGAGGAAGAAGACCACCACGATCCGGCCATACTGCGTGTCCGCGTAAGAGGCGAACCAGCCGAAGCGCGTGCCGTCATTCGAGCATGTCCCGGTCTTCCCCAGCACCGGAATCTCATTGAAGCTCGTCCGCAGGGAGCGCGCCGTTCCGTAATCGACTGCGCCCAGCATACCGGCCTGCACTTCAGGAAGAATCGGCTTAATGTTCAGCAGGCGCTTGACGCGCGGCTTGAAGTCCAAAACCTGGTCCGGTGTCGTCGGATGCTGCAGGTAGTAGAGCGTGCCCCCGTTGGCAACAGCCGACACCAGCGCGCCCAGCTGCAGCGGGGTCATCGAAATGCTTTCACCGAAGGAGCACATGCGGCCCACGCCGCCGCGGTCTGCCGGTAGCGGCACATCTGGATAGGTGCCCAGATGCTCGCCGGGAATGTCGTATCCAGCCAGCTCGCCCAGCCCAAACTCGTTTGCATAGTGGCGCACACGTTCAAATCCAAGCTCGCGGCCCAGCACCTCAAAGTAGGCGTTGACGGAATGCGCCAGCGCCGTAGTCATATTAATGCGGTAATGGCCGCCCAGATCAACCAGCGTGTCTTTGGTGACGATTCCCTCTTCCAGCGCGGCCAGCGATACGGAAATCTTGATCGTCGAGCAGGGCTCAGCGCCGCTTGAAAGCGCCAGCTTCTGGTTCACCATGGCCAGAATGCGTCCGTCGCTCGGGTCAATGGCCACCACCGTTCCATTCATATTTCCCAGAGCGTCGATCGCCGCCTGGCGCACCGCCGGGTCTTCGCCTCCGGTAACGTCTCCCTGTGTCAGATCGGCGGGATTTTCAACAAAGGAGCTGGCGTCAAAATGTTCATAATACCTGTGCCTGTGCACCGTGTATCGGGTGCGGCGCAGATGCGCGGACCCGCCTGTGCTCTTGCTGTGCGTATACACTACGCGGCGGCTGTGCTGCAGATGGCGAATGTGTGTCCGCGCCACTGTAGATTCATGCACATGCGCGTGACGATGAACCCGGCGGTGTGCCGTCGCCGGCGCCGTCGTGGCGTCCAGGGCATACAAAGACAGTGGTGCCGCCAGCAGCCCCAAAAGCACGAAATAAAAGATACGTCTCATCGATTCATCAACCTGATGGCCAGACACGTCTGCCAAATCTTACGCACAGAAACAGCCTGAAATCCCAGCTCCCCGATCAAAATTATGGTGCAGGCTCCCAACTCCGAAACAAAATTCCAGAACAGGAAACCAAGGCCGCACGACCCTTTGAATCTCCCAACACGTAACGCAGGGCTAAGTTGTTCTTGAACTGCAATCCGGCAATCTTCCCGCTGTTTACAGTCTGATCATAAGTTTACTTGATTTTTGTTGCTCGTATCTTAACCCCGATTTGCTCCCATGCATCACAAAAAATCAACTTTTTTAGAGCGCACCCCGCCTCATAAATGCCGGAATATCCAGATTCTCCCCGTGCTCGTCCTCGTGAGGAGCGTCAAAAATCGTCTGCTGCGGATCCGCCTCAGCCACGGCAACCGCCGTAGGCTCAACGACAGCAATGGTTTCGGCAGACCTTTCTGTGGCCGCCGCAACCGCCTCATGCGCCGCCTTGAACACCGGCTCCACGGCCGCCGCCTCGTGGCGAATCCCCTCATTGCGGACGACTGAGACAACCACCGGCTCGTCCTCCAACTCATCCTCACTGGCGAACTTCGGAGCCGCAGGGCGCGTATTCACATGCGGCATCTCCGGCTCGCGCAGCGCGGCGTTCAGCATACGATCGCGGCGCTCCGGCATCTCCTGCCTGAAGCCGGTCGCGATCACCGTGATCTTCACCTCGTCGCCCATCGTCTCGTCGAGCACCGCGCCAAAGATGATGTTCGCCTCCTCATGCGCCGAGTTCTGGATCAGCGTCGAAGCCTCATTCACCTCGCTCAGCTTCAGCGTGCTTGATCCGCTGATGTTGATCAGGATGCCGCGCGCTCCGTCAATCGCTCCGGCCTCGAGCAGCGGCGACGCCATCGCCGCCTGCGCCGCCTCGATCGCGCGGTTGTCGCCACCGCGCACCGCCGTCCCCATCACCGCGTAGCCCATTCCGGCCATCGTGGTCTTTACATCGGCAAAATCGCGGTTGATGATACCGGAAATCGTAATAATGTCCGAAATCCCCTGCACGCCCTGCCGCAGCACGTCATCGGCAATGCGGAAGGACTCGAAGAAGCCCGCGTCTTTCGCGACCGCCAGCAGCTTCTCGTTCGGAATCACGATCATCGTGTCCACGCTGTCCAGCAGCTCCTGCATGCCGCGCTCGGCCTGCGCCATGCGCCGCTTGCCCTCAAAGCTGAAGGGCCGCGTGACCACCGCAACCGTAAGCGCGCCCATCTCACTCGCCAGCGACGCAATCACCGGAGCCGCGCCCGTGCCGGTTCCGCCGCCCAGCCCCGCCGTCACAAACACCATGTCCGCGCCTTCGAGTGCCTCAATGATCTTCTCCGAGTCCTCCAGCGCCGCCTTGCGGCCAATGTCAGGATTCGCGCCCGCTCCAAGACCGCTCGTCAACCGCGTGCCCAGCTGCAGCTTTACCGGAGCCTGCGACAGTTGCAGTGCCTGGCGGTCGGTGTTGGCGGCGATAAACTCCACGCCCTCCACCCGCGCCGCGATCATGCGGTTCACCGCGTTGCCGCCGCCGCCGCCCACGCCGATAACCTTGATTCTGGCTCCGCGCGGAACCTCGTCCTGATACTGAATGCGAATTTCGTCTGGCTGATGCATAGCGTTCACTCCTATAAGCTTCCCGCAAAGATGGCGCGCAGCTTGGCGCGCAGGCTGTGGTCTTCCGCCGCACGGATCACGCTGGTGCGGTGGCTGTAAAGCAGGGTTCCAATCAACGCGGCGCACTCCGGCTGCGCCAGTTCCTCCGGCATCCGCGACAGCGGCACCGGTGTACCAATCCGGGCCGGCACACGCAGCAGACTTTCCGCCACGTCCAGCAGTCCGGGCAGTCTGGCTCCGCCGCCCGTCAGCACGCAGCCCGCGCCCAGAGCCTCCAGCACGCCGCCCTGGCGCAGATTGTCGCGCAGCATGTGGAACAGCTCGCGTGCGCGCGGCTCCAGAATTTCGCTCACCAGCCGCTGCCGTACCATGCGTGGCTCAAAGCCCGGCATGCCGCGCAGCTCAATCTCGCTGATCTGCGGCACCGACGTCACCACCGCATGCCCGTACTCGCACTTGATCCAATCCGCCTCCGGAGGCGTGACATGCAGCCCCACCGCAAGATCGTTGGTAAAGTGGTCCCCGCCAATCGGAATGACCGACGTATGCGCCACGGAGCCTTCGAAGAAAACGATCAACTCCGCCGAGCTGGCGCCTACATCAATCAGGCACACGCCCAGCTCGCGCTCATCCGCGGAGATCGTCGCCTCCGCCGCCGCTACCGCCTCAAACACTGATTCCGTCACCTCAAGCCCCGCCTTGTTCGCGCAGGTCACAATGCTCTGGATCGCGCTCCCCGAGCAGGTGGCGATGTGCAGATTTACCTCCAGGCGGCTGCCCACCATGCCCACCGGATCATGAATACCCGGCTGGTCGTCAAGAATGAACTGCTGCGGCAGCAGGTGCATCACCTCGCGGTCATTGGGCAGCGAAACCGAACGCGCCCGGTCCACAGCCGCGCGCACATCCTCGCGTGTAATCTCCCGCATTCTCGCGCCCAGGCTGATGCCTCCACGGCTGTTCACGCCGCGCACATGCGCCCCGCCCACGGCGATCACGCACCGCTCGATCACCGCATCGGCGCGCGTCTCCGCCAGTGTCGCCGCCTTGTTGATCGCCTCCACCGCAGGCGACAACTCGGCGATTAACCCTTTGCGCATCCCGCCCGCGTCCACAATGCCGTGGCCACGATAACGCAACGCGCCGTCATTGAGCTCCGCCACCAGCACGCGCGTCTTCGAGCTGCCGGTTTCAAGCACGGCAATCAGGTTTTCCGCCTGCTGGCTCATGCCGTCTTCCTCCGCGCATGTTTCTTCGCGGCGTGTTCGTGCCTCTTCGCTGATGCATGCTTTACCGGGGCGCGCTTCACCGGCGCGGCCTTTGCCGAATGCGCCGCCGCGTCCACAACCGGAGCTGCCGCGCTCTTCGCATTCATGTTTGCGCCCGCATCGCCCGCCATCTTCAGCACCACTTCGCTGTCATAGCGCAGGTCAACCGCCGCCAGCTTTGGATACTGCTGCTCCCACTCGCTCAGGTGCGATTGGTAGATGCGGTACCGGGCCAGAAAATTTGCGTCGCCGAAGTGCAGCAGCAGATCACTCGACTTTGCCGGCACTGTAACCCGCACGTCCTCCGGATCGGACAAATTCACCTCGCTCAGATTCGCCGAGAGATGCTCCCCGCTCGAATCCAGCGCGCCCACAAATCTCTGATAAAGCTCCATGCGCGCCGCGCGCGTCGAGAGCGGATCGCCCGGATTGATGCCCGTCACCACCGGAAACGAAAAATGCCGTGCCGCCATCATCGCCGGAGGCATATCGAGAATCACGCCCGCCGCATCCACCAGCTTGATCTGGTCGCCGATGCGGACAAACGCCACTGGAGTCCGCTCGCGCACCGCAACGCGCAGCTCATTCGGCAGAATCCGCATCACCGTCGCATGCTCCACCCAGGGAATCTGCTCCAGTGCCGCGCGCCGCTTCGCCAGCGGAACATAAAAGATGTTGCGCCCGATATCCGCGCCAAAAACAGAGAGAAGCTCGTCCCGTGTCAGCTGGCTGTTGCCCATCGTCTGAATCGAGTCCGACGTATCAATGCGGAAGCGGGGGTCATGTTCGAAGTATTGCCGTACCACCAGCACTCCGACAACCACTGCCGCCATCGCCGCCAGCACAATCGCCAGTGCGGCAATCCGCCCCCAGCGCGTCCGCGTCCACAACGGCAGAATGCCCTTACGCAGGGGAACGCGGCGTCGGACGCGTACGTCGTTTCCAATCTCGCCGGGACGTTTTGCCGGGAACCGGTCAGCGAAGCTGTCGGGCAGGAACTCCTTTTCTACGCGAGACCGGGAGGAAGCGGCTGGACGCAGAAGATCGGGCTCGTCGTCGACAAGCGCCGTGCCACGGCCTTTATATTCGTTACCTTTTGCCACGCCCGAGCCAGGTCGTGAGAGTCGCCACACTCGACTATAGCGTGCTGGCCCCTGTGGATCGCAGCGCGAAATCTAAGGGGGAATCAAGTGAGTAGACGGTTGAGGGTCAGCTATGTTCAGGTCAGCGAAGAAGCAGCCGGCTAAAGGGCGGTCAGCTAAAGTCTGGTCAGTGATAAAACGGTCAGCGAAGTTTTGCCTGACGAAGTGCTTACATTTTACTCACTGGGATTGGGTCGAAGATTCGCGCAAAGTTTCGGGCGCATCAAAACAAGCATCCGCGATCCATTCCTTAGCGAACCGCTCTTTAGCAAACCGGACTTCAGCTGTCCTCAGCCACTCTTCCGCGCCAGCGCCCGCTTCAACACCTGCTCCAGTGCGACCTTCTGCTCCGTGTACTCCGGCTCGGACAATTTCCCTTCCAGTCGATCCGCCTCCAGCGCGAACAGCTCTTCCTTGAGCGCGCCCAGCAGCGATCCGGAACTGTCATCCGCCCGCGACAGCGCCGGTGTGGGAACCAGCGGCGACGGAGCCGGCGGCCCAGCCACAGCGACCTCCATCGGCTTGGCGCGCAGGAAGAACCCTGCGGCAATCACCAGCAGCAGCGCCAGCCCGCTCAGAATCCACCACTTGTATTTTTGCAGCGGATCCGGCGTGTCGATCGGATTGCCCAATCCTCCGCCCGGGCGGTCATCGCTCGCTGCGGACGCCGCCTGCCCGCCGCTTCCGTTATCACCCGGTGCACCTGCGGCGGCCTGTCCGGAATCGCCCTGCCCGGATTCTTGCGGCATCACGCCGGTGCCCGACACGGTGAAGGCCAGCGACTGACCCGGCTTCACGTTCTTCGCCAGAAAGGTCTGCGCATTGTCCTCCACGTCAGCGGCCTGGAAAGGCGCTCCGCCCTCAAAGCTCATGTCCTTCGGCAGCATCACCGCCACATTGTCCGTAGGCAGAGACACGCGCGGCGTGAACTTGTAGCTGCCGTTGTAGGGCAGCGTGTAGCTTAGTTGGAAGCGCGTCTCGCCGGGACGAATGGGAAACACAAAGGCGTAGTGGCCCTTGTCGGCCTGCGGCATGGGCGATGACGAAACCGGCATGCCCCCCGGACCCATCGCAGCGGAGGCCTGAATCTGCGCATCCGGCGGCAGATAAATCTGGTACGCCTTCGTGCTGAACTGCGTCTTTGGCGGGTCGGACGCGTTTTTCACAAAATAATTCTGGATCACGTGAAGCCCCTGCGGCCCGGCCTCGATGCGCATCACATCGGCCTCGGTCGTAACGCCCCGGAGCTTCGCCGCGACATCGTACACCGTGACGTTCACGTGCGTTGTGCCCGGCGGCAGCGGCGCAAAATACGCTGCCTTCTGGTGATCCACGCGGATCAGGTGCATTTCGTTGTCCGGAACGTCGATCGAAAAGTGGCCGTCAGCATCCGTCTGGGTGCGCGCCATATCCTGCATGCCCTGCGCCAGCGCGATCAGGGTCACATTGTCTCCGGCCGAGGGCTTATTGTTGGTCTTGTCGATCACGTCGCCGGTTACGGTTGCAGCCTGCGCGGCCAGCGAGGCCGCCACCAGAGCAACCACGCTGAAAGTTGAGACGAGCTTCATGTTCTTCCTTGCTTTCATCAATTATCAGGCCAGTCGATGACCCTGCGCTTCGAGCAGATCGATCTCGGCCAGCACCCCGGCCGCTTCGTTTTCAAGAATCATCTGTTGCGCACGGTAGTCCTCCTCGACGTACTTACCGGCGCGGTACTCAAAGTTTAAATCGCGCAGATTGTCATACAGCACCTCTTTGCGCTCCCGCAGGTACTCCAGCCGTGTCTTCTGCGTCTGCGCCGCAATGTGGCGTTCAGGATAGAAGACGTAAAACAGAGTCCCCAGCAGCAGCAGCCCGCACCCAAGTACGATCACTCTTCGGTCTCCTTTCGGATCTTCTCGCGCATCTTCTCAATCTCAGGATCGGGCTCCACCGGCGGCATCCCGGCGGCGCGCAGGCGCCAGCGGCGCACCAGCATCACCGTCCCCGCAATCCCCAGCAGCAGCAGCAGCGGAGGCATGATCCACGCAATCATGTTGAACTTCGTGAACATTGGCGCAGCCAGCACCGTCGGACCATACTCGTTCTGGAAGGCGATCAAGATGGCGTTATCGCTTTGCCCGTTGGCCAGATCGCTTTGCAGCTCCGCCGTCTCGCGCGAAAGGCTCGGACACCCCAGATGATTGCACTGCAGCAAAACCTGGCCGCAACCACACGTGCACATCAGCTTATGGCCGATATCGTCGAAACGGGCCGCATTGCTCGATGCGCCCATCGCCAGAACCGCCACCAGGCATATCGCAAACACGCGACCTGTGCGCGCAACCCCTCGCATCAGTCACCACCCTGCACGGTTACCGCTTCCGCCTCGGCGTGCGCGTGCACGCGGCTGGCCGCAGCCGCCGCCGTCATATTCGGAACCAGCGCCACCGCTGTGCCGAACACGATAATGGCCACGCCAATCCATATCCACGCCACCAGCGGATTCAGAAACAACCGGATAATCGGCTGTCCGGTGTCGGGATTCTTGCCCGCGTAAATAATGTAGAGATCCCAGGCCAGTGTCGAATGGTTCGATACCACCGTCAACGGCTGCTGGCTGGCGTTATAAAACCGCCGCTCCGGAGCCATCTTTGTCACCAGCTCGCCGTCGCGGTACACATTGAGCAGCGCATACTCTGTGTCAAAGTTCGGATTCGTATCCTGCGAGTAGCCTTCGCACTCCACCTGGTACGGACCGATGTGGACGCTCTGGTGCAGCGCCATCTCCTGCTCCTGCGTCTGATTAAATGCCTGCCCGGAGATCCCGATAAAAATCACCACTACGCCGAAGTGAACAATATATCCGCCATAGCGTCGCGTGTTGCGGCGCGTAAGCTGCACCATCGATGCAAACAAATTCTGCCCCGTATTCCGCGAAATCACCGCTGCGCCGCGCATAAATTCCGAGCTGATCGCCGTGACCACCAGCGCCGCCAGGCAGTACGCAACAAAGGCGTAGAACGAGCCCTGATGCGTCGTGGTGAAGATCTCCCACGGATGCACCCCAGCCGCGATCACCACGATCCCCATCACCCCCGCGGCAATCACCGGCATCACAAAATTCTTGCGGATGCTGCGGAAGGATGAACTGCGCCACGCCAGCAGCGGGCCGATCGCCGTCAGGAACAGCAGAAACAACCCAATCGGCACGGCCACGCGGTTATAAAACGGCGCGCTCACCGTCACCTTATTGCCCACTACGTATTCCGAGAGGATCGGGAACAGCGTTCCCCAAAGAATCGTAAAGCAGGCCGCCAGCAGCACAAGATTGTTGAACAGGAAGCTCGACTCGCGCGAAACCAGCGACTCCAGCTTATTGTCGGCCTTCAAGTGGTCGCGCTGCAAAATGTACGTAAACAGGCAGACCGACATCACAAGAATCAGAAACACCCAGAACCACGTCCCGATGGGAGACTGCGCAAAGGCGTGCACCGAACTGACGAGCCCCGACCGCGTGAGCAGTGTCCCAAAGATGGCCAGCATGAAGGTGGCGAAGATCAGCCACACGTTCCAGCTCTTCATCATGCCGCGCTTCTCCTGCATCATCACCGAATGCAGAAAGGCCGTGCCCGTCAGCCACGGCATCAGCGAAGCGTTCTCCACCGGGTCCCATCCCCAGTAGCCGCCCCATCCCAGCACCGCGTAGGCCCAGTGCATGCCGAGAAAGATTCCGCAGGTCAGGAAGAGCCACGTCACCATCGTCCAGCGCCGCGTAATGTGGATCCACTTTTCGCCCGGATACCGCATCATCAGTGCGCCCAGCGCAAACGCAAACGGCACCGCGAAGCCCACATACCCCAGGTACAGCATCGGCGGATGAATCACCATCTCCGGATACTGCAGCAACGGATTCAGCCCGAAGCCGTCCGCCGGAACCGGCCCGCTCACCAGCGAAAACGGCATCGCGGCAAAGTTCAACAGCAGCAGAAAGAACACCTGCACCCCGGCCAGAATGGTCGAGGCGTACGCCGTCAGCTTTACATCCACCTTGTGCCGCAGACGCAGCACAAATCCGTACGCCGCCAGCAGCCAGGCCCACAGCAGCAGCGAACCCTCCTGCCCCGACCACAACGCTGCAAACTTGTACGGCCCGGGCAGCGCGCGGTTGGAGTGATGCAGGATGTAAGCAACGGAAAAATTATTCGTAAAGGCGCACCATACCAGCGCAACAGCAGCGGCGGTAGTGGCTGCAAAGGTGCCAATTCCCGCCCGCCGGGCCGTCTCCGCCAGCCGTTCCGGAGCGACGCGGCTGCGCGCTCCTACGGCGATTTGCCGAAGGGCAATTCCCCCAGCCAGAAGCGTATACGCACTCAGAGCGAGGGCGAGCAGGAGAGCGAAACTGCCGAATGTGGGCATGGACTGAACGCAACCATTGTCGCAGACTGCACCCGCAACAGCAAAGTGACGCCCGTCACAAACGAAAGAAGGGGAATTATGCGGTTCTTATAAGCGGAGATTTGAGCAGCGAGTGAGTCAACGCAATCAACTCCTCGGGAGGCAGCGGCTTCAGCCGGAATTGGACGTTCATGCCTTCATACTCGGACTCCACGTCCGGAAATCCGCTCAGTACGATCACCGGAACCGAGGGCATCCGCTCTCGAAGCCGCGCAACAAACTCCGGGCCCATCATGCCCGGCATGCAGTGGTCGGTAATGACCAGTCCAATGGATTTCAACAGGCTCGCATCATCCAGCATCCCCAAAGCCTGCGCCGCCACATTCGCCAGCGCAACCGCCCGGCCCGTCTTTAGCAGAATCGTCCGCCGCGTCGTAGCCTGAATGGCGTTGTCGTCCACAAGAAGAATATCGGCCGTCATTCGCGCCCATGAATCAATAGGGATTTGACCAATCGCTTTATCACTAGGCTGGGAAGATGCCCCATACCCGGAAAAAGTTGGCTGGCATGTTTTCTACTGGATGACCTCTCTCTGTGCAAGATTACGGAAGGACACTGTCCGGAACGTGTATCCCGATCGCTGCGCTCCCAGCCCGTTCCGTGACACAATAATGGGTGCCTCACCGACTGCTGGAGGCCGTGCAATGAACACTCTCAAAACCG
>Ga0335075_10000501_pt1 | contig 68805 bp, 64 predicted proteins | sample Lox_Sample_24_FD_206723 | JGI IMG/M metagenome (GOLD analysis project Ga0335075, IMG submission 206723) | Soil microbial communities from Loxahatchee National Wildlife Refuge, Florida, United States - Lox_Sample_2.4 | ecosystem: Environmental > Terrestrial > Soil > Wetlands | place: USA... | reverse complement strand
AACTCCGAATCCGCACGAATAGCCGCTCTGCCAGCATGGGTCCACGAGTACAACCACCACCGGCCCCACTCGGCCATCGGCAAGCGCTCACCCATCACCAGGTTGGACAACCTGGCTGGGCATTACAACTAGGCGACCGTGCCCCCGGCCGGCCCCGCCTGCGGGCCGCGCACGAGGCGTCCGGGCAGCTCACCGGTGGCCTCGCCGTCGACGTACGTCTCGACCCCGGAGACGAACGTGTGCCGGTAGCCGTCGGCGCGCTGGAGCAGCCGCCGGCCGCCGGCGGGTAGGTCGTGGTGCATCTCCGGCTTGTGCAGGTGCATCCCGTCGAGGTCGACGACGAGCAGGTCGGCCTTGTGGCCCGGTGTGAGCAGCCCGCGGTCCAGCAGTCCCACGGCCTCGGCGGTCGCGCGGGCCTGCCGCGCGACCATCATCTCGACGGGGAACGTGCCGCGGTCGCGCACCCAGTGCTGCAGGAGCGTCGTCGGGAACGAGCCGTCGCAGATGGTGCCGACGTGCGCGCCTCCGTCGGAGAGCCCGGGGATGGTGAACTCGTGGCCCAGCATCTCGGCGCACCCGTCGAGCGAGCCGTCGACGTAGTTGGTGAACGGCAGGTAGAACATGCCGCGGCCCTCGTCCGAGAGCAGGATCTCGTAGGCCAGCTCCAGCGGGGTGATCCCGCGCGCGGCCGCGCGGTTGGCGATCGTCGAGGCGGGGTCCGGCTCGTAGTCCGGCGGGTCGGTGAGCTCGAACATGATCTCGAAGCGGTCCAGCAGGGCGCCGCCGATGACGTTCGCGGCGTCCACGATCCCCAGGTCGAGGATCTCCCGGCGCAGGGCCGGGTCCTGCATCGCGCGCGCCTGCTCGGCGACCGGCAGGTGCGAGATCCGCAGCCAGGCCGGGTTGGCGGCGAACGGGTTGAGCGTGCAGTCCAGGCCCATCAGGATGCCGATGCCGCGCGCCGCGACCTGGGCCCGCAGCCGCAGGCCGTCGGCGTTCGCCCGCACCAGGAAGGCCAGGGACTTCCGGAAGCGGTCGGGGTACGCCGGGCTCTGCGCCAGCGAGAACGACATCGGCCGGCCGGCCGCCGCGGCCATCGACGCGATCAGGTCGAAGTCGGTCTCGATCGTGTCGTCGTCCCAGTCGGTGACCAGCTGCAGCACGCCCTGGCCGGTCGCGCCGATGGCGCGGGAGATGGCGACCAGCTCGTCCCGCCCGGCGGCGTACGACGGGGTCAGCTCGCCGGCCCGGGTCTTGTGGTTGAGCGTCCGCGACGTGGTGAAACCGAGGGCGCCGGCCTCGATCGCCTCCGCGGCGAGCTTGGCCATCAGCGCGATCTCCTCCTCGGAGGCCTGCGCGTGCGCGGCGGCCCGCTCCCCCATGGCCCGCACCCGCAGGGCGGCGTGCGGCACCTGGGCGGCGAAGTCGAGGTCGTGCGGCCGGCGCTCCAGCGCGTCGAGGTACTCGGGGAAGGACTGCCAGTCCCAGGCCAGCCCCTCGGTGAGGGCGACGCCCGGGATGTCCTCGACACCCTCCATCAGCGCGATCAGCCGGTCGTGGTCCCGCGGGACCGCCGGGGCGAAGCCCACGCCGCAGTTGCCCATGACCACGGTGGTGACCCCGTGCCACGACGACGGCTGCAGCCGGCTGTCCCAGGTCGCCTGCCCGTCGTAGTGGGTGTGCACGTCGACGAATCCCGGGGTGACGAGTGCCCCGTCGGCGTCCAGCTCGCGGTGCCCGCGCCCGGAGACCCGGCCGACCTCGACCACCACCCCGTCGCGCACCGCCACGTCCGCGGACCGGGGCGGTGCGCCGGTCCCGTCGACGAGGGTGCCGCCCCGCACCACCAGGTCATGCTCGGCCATCGTGATCACCCTCCGGTCGGTAGCGCAGCAGCGTGGTGCCGCTGTCGGGGTCGTCGTCGAAGACGGGGACGACGCGCATGCCCACGCGCAGGTCGGCGGGGTCGACGCCGACCAGCTCGGTGCTCACCCGGGGCCCCTCGTCCCACTCGACGACGGCGAGCAGCTGCGGCAGGGCGTCGGACCAGGGCGGCGCGGTCGGGCGCTCGGCCACCGTGAAAGTGTGCAGCGTCCCGCGGCCCGAGATCTCCCGCCACTCCAGGTCGTCGGCGAGGGTGCCGGGGGCCAGCAGCCGCGGGTAGAACACCCACTGCCGCCCCGACGGGGACCACTGGATCCGGATCCGGCGCTCGCGCAGGCCGTCCCAGAACGGCTGGGAGACCGGCGTGGGCTCGGGCAGCGGCCGGGGCTCGACGGGTGACGGGGTCATCTCACGCTCCCTGCAGGAGCAGGGCGACCTGCTCGCTCATGATGCCGCCGTTACCGGTGACGAACGCCGTGTGGCAGTCGGCGACCTGCGCCTGCCCGGCGCGGCCCATGACCTGGCGTGCGGCGTCGACGACGTGGTGCATACCGCCCGCCATCCCCGCCTGGCCGAAGGACAGCTGCCCACCGGCGGTGTTGACCGGGAAGTCGCCGCGGAAGGTCAGGTCGCGCTCGGTCACCCACTGCATCGCCGTGCCCTTGGTGCAGAAGCCCGCGTCCTCCAGGCTCATCAGCACGGTGATCGTGTAGCAGTCGTAGATCGAGGCCATGTCGACGTCCTCGCGGTCGAGGCCGGCCATCGCGAAGGCGCGGTCCGCGGCCCGGGCGATCGGCGTACGCACCAGGTCCTCGGCGTACGTCGGGGTCTTGAACGCCACGTGCTCGCCGAAGCCGGCGATCCGCACCGGGCGGTGCCGCGAGCGGCGGGCCAGGTCGGCGTTGGCGACCAGCACCGCGGCGCCGCCCTGGACCCGCATGACGACCTCGAGCAGGTGGATGGGGTCCGCGATGACGGGGCTGGCCAGCACGTCCTCGACGGTCAGCGGCTTCCCGTGGAAGACCGCGTCCGGATGGGCGCAGGCGTTGGTGCGCTGGTCGACGGCGATCTTGGCCGTGGCCCGCGGGTCGTAGCCGAACTCGGCGGCGTACCGCCGTGCGATCTGGGCGTACGGCGCGTTCTGCCCGACGTTGCCGTACGGGATCTCGAACTCCGCCTGGGGCGAGCCGTACTTGCCGCTGGAGGCGCCGTACCAGGGCGGCGTCGCGGGCGCGGCGGCGCGGGACGAGCGCGGGAGCATCAGCGAGCCGGGGACGACGCAGAGCACGGCGTCGCAGATGCCGAGCTCCACGGCCGCCGCCGCGCGCCAGACCATGCCGGCCGAGGTGGCACCACCGAGGTCGACCCGCTCGCCGAAGTCCAGCGGCAGGCCGAGGTACTCCGACAGCGTCGCCGGCGCGAACATGTCGGACTCCTGGACACCGTGCGTGACCAGGCCGTTGACGACGGACGCCGGGAGCCCGGCGTCGTCGAGGACCAGCTTCGCCAGCCGGGCGTACTGGTCGAGGGTGAACATCGGCGGCCCGCACTGCTTCTTCTCCGCCGGCAGCTCGGCGATCCCGACGATCGCGGCCTCGCCGCGCAGCCCGGTCACGCGGCTCCCCCGGCTCCGCCGGCAGGCCGGCGCAGCGGCAGGGACACGGTGGCGCTGCCCGGCATCAGTACGTCGTCGCCGCGGCGGCCCGCGATCTCGAGGTCGACGAGGCCGCGGCCGTCCTCGACCCGGACCGCGGTGACCCGGCCGCCGAACGTCAGCGGCTGGCCGGGGAACGCCACGGCGCGGTTCTGGGCGGAGAACGAGACCAGCCGGCCGGCGCCGCCGATCCAGTCCGTCACGGCCCGCGCGAGCAGGGCCGACTGCAGCGGCCCCTGGACGAGCACGTCGTCGTAGCCCTCGCGGTCGCGCGCCCACTCCTTGTCGTAGTGGATGCGGTGGCCGTTGTAGGTCGCGGCGCTGAAGAAGAACATCTGGGTCTCGTCGACGACGACCTCCAGGTCCGGCAGCTCGTCGCCGACGGCGACGTCCTCGAGGTGCAGCTGCTCGGTCTCGACGGCGGTGCTCACAGGCCTCTCCTCACGGGCGCGCGATCATCGAGGTGGTGGCCTCGGCCACCAGCTCGTCGCGCTGGTCGGTGTACGTCGTGCGCCAGGTGACGAGCACGAACGGGCCGCTGCGACCCTGCTTCTGCACGATCGACTCCACCCGGCGCTCCATGGTCACGACGTCGCCGTGCCCGCAGTAGCGGTGGAAGGTGGTGCTCTCGCCGCCGGCCATCCGGCGGGGTGCGTCGGGGAAGGCCAGGTCGCCGGACACGGCCCCCGAGGAGCCGTCGGCGCGGAGCGTGTCGAGCGGCGTCACGCCGAGGACGGCGTACTGCAGGTAGAGCGGCGGGGCGACCACGTCGTCGTACCCCTGGGCGCGGGCGTGCTCGACGTCGAACCACAGCGGGTTCCGGTCGCCGACGGCGACGGCCCACCGCTGCCACTCGCGCCGGAGGACGTCCCCGGTCGCCGTGGCCACGAGCGCCCCCACCTGGGCGGCGGCCGCCTCCGGGACCAGGTCCTGCGTCTGCTGGGTCATCACTTCCCTCTCAGGCCGTCTCAGGCCGTCTCAGGCCAGCTGGTGGTCGGTCACGAGACCGCGCGCCACCAGGTCGTCGTACTCCTCCCGGGACCAGCCCAGGACGGTCAGGTACACGTGCTCGTTGTCCTCGCCGAATCCCGGGACCGGGCGGCCGAAGGCGAGGTCCAGGTCGTCGCTGCGCCACGGGTGCCCGGGGTAGCGGTGGGTGCCGATCGCGGGGTGGCTGCGCTCGCGCCACCAGCCGCGCGCCGCGAGGTGCTCGTCGTCGAGCAGCTGCGGCTCGCTGACCACCTCGGCAGCGGGTACGCCGGCGCGCTGCAGCGCCTCGACCACGTCCTCGGCCTCCTGGTCCGCGCACCACTCGGCGAGCGCGGCGCAGATCTCCGCGCTCCGGCTGCGGCGTACGTCGTCGCCCGCGTCCGGCCCGGGCAGCCGCGGGTCGCTCCCGAGGTCCGGGACGGTGTGCAGGCCGCGCCAGTCGCGGTCGTCGCGCACGGTGACGGCGACCCACCGGTCCTCGCCGGCGACCGGGACCACGTCCTGGACCACCCACGGGTCGGCGTTGCCGAGCACCGGCGGGTCCCGGTGGTTGAGCTGGTGGTCGAGGAAGAGCTCGCCGACCTCGGCCATCACGTTCTCCGCCTGCGCGAACTCCACGAGCCCGCCGCCCCCGGTCTCCTCCCGGTCCCACAGCGCGGCCAGGACGGCGAACCCGACGCCCGCCGGCGCCGCCTCGTCCATGTGGTAGTTCTCGCCGGCCGAGTCGGGGTCCTCGCCCTCGTAGCCGTCCATGGCCGCGATCCCGACCAGGCTGTTGAAGTTCGGCCCGTAGCCGAGGTAGTCGCTCATCCGCCCGGTCATGCCGAGCGGGGGCATCCGGACGACGACCAGGCGCGGGTTGACCTCGAGCAGCCGCTCGTGTCCGATGCCGAGCTTCTCCAGCACGCCGTTGGAGTTGTTCTCGACCAGCACGTCGCTCACCCGGACCAGGTCCAGGAAGGCGCGGTGGCCCTCCGGGGTGTCGAGGTTCATGGAGGCCGACAGCTTGTTGCGGGCGTGCCAGTTGAACAGCGCGGAACGGTCGTAGGGGCGCTCGCCCGGGTCCTTCTCGGGGTAGGTGCCACCGTGGTAGCCGGTCTTCTCGAATGACGCCTTGGTGACCTTCGACGACACCTGGCGGCTGAGCCGGTCGTTGCCCTCCACCCGGATCACCTCGGCGCCGAGGTCGCCCAGCAGGGCGGTCGCCCCCGGCCCGGACCAGACGACGGTCAGGTCGATGACCCGGATGCCCGACAGCGGCAGGTCCGCCGTGCTCATGCCGTCGCCTCCTCGGTCTCGCGGGCGGTCTGACGTGCGGCTTCACGGCGCACGTGGGCGCCGTGCTGGTCGAGCAGCGGCGCGGTGGCCCGGAGCCGGTAGCCGCGCTCCATCCGCCACGGCGGGCCGGCGTACTCCAGCCGCCCGGCGCGGGGGTGCTCGGCGGCGACGAAGGCGCCGCGCTCGCGGAAGTGCGGATGAGCCAGCACCTCGGAGACCGACAGGTAGGCGGTGACCGGGATCCGGGCCGCCTCGGCCGCCTCCATGACCTCGACCTTGGGCCGGGCGAGGATCCAGTCCGCGACGTGCGCGAGGAAGTCCTCGCGGTCCTGCCCCGCCACCGTCTGCCGGTCCAGGAACCGCTCCCGGAAGGTCTGGTCCTCGGCGCCGACGAGGTGCACGAAGCGGTTCCAGAACGCCTGGTTGGTCACGTAGACCATCACGAACCCGTCGGCCGCGCGGAACGGGCCGGTGAAGGTGGCACCGTGCCGGTGCGGGCTGCGGGCGCCGCGCGGCGCGGTGATGCCGGAGTACGACGCCGAGAGCAGGTACGACGCCCGGCGGTCGGCCCCGGCGAGCAGCACCTCCTGCCCGGAGACGTCGATGGTCGCGCCGCGCCCGGTCCGGCGGGCGCCGAGCACCGCGGCCAGCGTGGCCTGCCCCGCGCTGCGGCCGACGGTGTAGTGCTCCAGCAGGCCGGGCTTGCGCAGGGGTGCCCGGTGCGCCTGCCCGGTGGCGTGCATCGGCCCGCCGGCCGCCTGCAGCACCAGGCCGCTGGCCTCGTGGTCGCGGCGCGGGCCGGTCTGGCCGAAGGCGCTGATCCGGGTCACCACCAGCCGCTGGTTGAGCGCCCGCAGCACGTCGGGGCCGAGCCCGAGCCGTTCGAGGTGGCCGGGCCGGAAGGACTCGACCACCGCGTGCGCGTCGCGGACCAGCCCGAGCAGGAGCTCACGATCGGCCTGGTCCGTCAGGTCGAGCGCGACGGAGCGCTTGTTGGTGTTGAGGTGCAGGAAGAGCGCGCTGCGCTCGGGGTCCGGCACGTCGTCGGGGAACGGACCCCAGCGCCGGGTCAGGCTGCCCTCGCCCGGCTTCTCCACCTTGACCACGTCGGCGCCGAAGTCGGCGAAGAGCTTGGTGGCGTACTCCCCCGCGACCCAGCGCGACAGGTCGAGCACCCGCACCCCGGACAAGACCTGGTGGGATTCGTGGTCAGCCACGGCCGTTCGCCTCCTCCAGCCAGCGGCCGGCGACGTCGGGACCGCCGCCGAGGGAGCCGAGCAGGCGCGCCCGCTCCGACCACAGGTGCAGGTCGGTCTCGACGACGTAGCCCATGCCGCCGTGCAGCTGGTGCCCGTCGAGCGTCGCCCGGCGGTACGCCGTCGCCGCGTGCAGCACCGCGATCGCCGTCTCGCGCAGCGCGGGCCGGCCGCGCCCGTGCCAGAAGACCGCGCTGCGGGCCGCCAGCCGCGCGCCCTGCACGGCGATGTGGATGTCGGCGACCAGGTGCTGGGCGGCCTGGAAGGACGCGATGGGCCGGCCGAACTGCTCGCGGCCCCGGGTGTGGGCCACGGTCCGGTCGAGCACGGCCCCGGCCCCGCCGACCATGTCGACGCACTGCAGGGCGCGGACCAGCAGGGCCGCGCGGCGTACCCGCTCGAGCGAGAGGCCGGCGCCGCCGGGACCGGCGAGCACGTCGTCCGCCGGGACGCTCACGAGGTCCAGGTCGACCTGCTGGAGCCGGTCGCCGTCGCTCGTGGGCAGCGCGGTCAGCGCGACGCCGTCGGCCCGCGGGTCGATCAGCAGCCCGACGAGTCGGTCCGGCTCGCCGTACGTCCGGAGCGCGGCGGTCGCCAGCACCCGGTGGGCCAGGTCGGCGTCGAGGACGTGGTCGAGGCGTCCGCTCACGGAGACGGTGCCGTCGGCCATCCGCTCGGCGCGCAGCGCGGGCCGCACGTCGGCGGCGTCGTACGGGCTGGCCAGGGCGACCGCCCCGCGGAGCTCGCCGCGGCACAGCGCCGGAAGCACCCGTCCGCGCTGCTCGTCCGTCCCGAGGGCGTCGACCGCCAGACCGAGGTGGAGCGTGCTGAGCACGATCGTGGGACACAGCGCCCGGCCGGCCTCCGCGTACGCCGCCGCCAGGTCGTCGAGCGTCCCGCCGGCGCCGCCGACGTCCTCGGCGAACGGCAGGGCCAGCACCTCGGCCGCGACGAGCGAGGCCCAGAGCTTCTCGGGGAAAGGGTCGGCGCCGGGCGCGCGCAGCGAGCGGACCAGCTCCGGCGGGCAGTGCGTGGTGAACAGGTCGCGGAGGCTGGCGACGAGGTCGCGCTCCTCCGCGGTGACGACGAGCTTCACAGGTCTCCTCAGCGTCCGTAGGACGGCATGGCGTGGCCGCGTTGGGCGATGACGTCGCGCAGCACCTCGTTGGTGCCGGCGCCGAAGCGCAGCAGGGGCGCGATCCGGTAGAGCCGCTCGAAGCGGCCGTCGTCGGGCGCGGCCGGCGTGCGGTGACCCAGCAGCCCGTCCGGCCCGAGCAGGTCGAGCGCGACCTCGGCGATGCGCTGGCGCAGCTCGCTGGTGAAGATCTTCTCGGTGCTGACCTCGACGCTCGGGATCACGCCGTCGGCGAGCAGCGAGGCGGCCTCGAAGCCCATCAGCGTGGCGACCTCGACGTCGGCGTCCAGCTGCGCGAGGCGGCGGCGTACGGCGGGGTCGTGGGCGGGCACCTGCCCGTCGCGGCGGGGCCGGTCGGCCAGCGCGACCAGGTCGTCGACCGCCCGGCGCAGGTCGCCGGCGTTGGTGAGCGCGCCGCGCTCGAGGTCGAGGGCGCCGGTGATGTAGCGCCAGCCCCGGTCGACCTCGCCGACCAGGTTCGTCGCGGGCACCCGCACGTCGTCGAAGAACGCCTCGTTGGTGCGGTAGCCCGACCACGCGGTGAGCGGCCGGATGGTCACGCCCGGGTGGTCGATGGGCACGATGATGACGGAGATGCCGCGGTGCTTCGGGGCGTCGGGGTCGGTGCGGACGCAGAGCCACTCGTGGGTGGAGCGCTGGGCGCCGCTGTTCCAGGTCTTGGCCCCGTTGATCACCCACTCGCCGTCCTCCATCGTGCCCTCGAGGACGGCGCGGGTGCGCAGGCTGGCCAGGTCGGTGCCGGCTCCGGGCTCGGAGTAGCCGACGGCGCAGACCATCTCGCCGCGCGCGATCGGGGGCAGGAACTCGGCCTTGTTCCGCTCGGTGCCGTGCCGCATGATCATCGGCGCCACCGAGGTGACCGTCAGGTCCGGGCCGGGGACGCCCCAGTACTCGAACTCGCTGACCAGCAGGTGCTGGTGGACCGGGCCGAGACCGAGGCCGCCGTGCTCGACGGGCCAGTTCAGGCCGAACCAGCCCTTCTCGCCGATCCGGCGGCGGAACGCCGCCAGCTCGCCGTCCCGCTTCTCCAGGTCGTGCTCGGCCAGCTCGGCGCGCAGCGCCGGGGTGACGTGCTCGCGCAGGAACGCCCGGACCTCCTCCCGCCACGCGCGCTGATCGGCGTCGAGCTCGAAGTCCACCGGCGAATCCGCCTCCTCGTCAGTACGATCCGAACTATGTCTAATCGGCATATACAGTCAAGAGCACGGCGCAGACCCTGTCAACGGGGGTCTTACCGTGGCAGAGTGACCAAGCACTTGCTAGGTTTGCGGGGACGACGAACGGGAGGTGCGGCATGACCCTGGTCCAGGAGCGCGTCGGTACGACGGAGGATCTGGACGGCCCGCGCACGTCCGTGGTGGCCCGGGTGACCCGGATCCTCGACGTGTTCGCGCAGGCCCCGGGGCACCTGCTGCTGGAGGACGTCACGGCGATCGCCGGGCTCCCCCGCTCGACCACCTTCCGGATCATGGCCCAGCTCGTCGAGCAGGGCTGGCTGGCGCACGGCTCCCGCGGCTACCGGCTCGGCCCCCGCGCGCAGGGCATCGCGGCATCCGGCGAGCAGGACCACGGCCGCCTGCGCCAGGCCGCGGCCGGCGTACTCAACGACCTGCAGCTCGCGACCGGCTCCGTCATCCACCTCGGCGTCCTCGAGGGCGGCATGCTGGTCTACCTCGACAAGCTCGGCGGAGCGGCGCTGCAGACGGTGCCGTCCCAGATCGGCGGCCGGGTCCCCGCGGACACCACCCCCATGGGCCGCGCGATGCTCGCGACCCTGAGCCCCGAGCACGTCGACGCCCTGCTCTCCGCCACCGCCGACCTCCCCCGCCGCCGGCCCCTCGACCTGGACGACCTGCACACCCGGCTGCACGCCTGCCGCCGCCGCGCCGGGATCGACGTGGTGCTGCAGGCCGACCGCCGCAACATCGCCGCCCTCGGCGCGCCTGTGTCCGGCGAGAACGGCCTGCTCGCCTCCATCGGCATCGCCTCCCGCGGCGGCCGGGTGGTCCCCGAGAAGATGGCCCCCCTGCTGCTCTCCGCCGCCCGCCGGCTCACGCACGAGCTCGGCGGCGCGCCCCGGGGTGTCGCCCGACGATCGGCCACGCGCCGCCCGGCGTAGGCGCGGACCCTGGCCGCGGCACGCGCGCCGTACCGCCGCAATTGCGGCTGTAGGACAGGTCCGCGACGCCAGAGTGTGTCCAACGGCTGCAATTGCGGCCTCAGGACGGCCCGAGCAACCCCTCCGCCGGCGGCAGGTCGCTGACGCGACCGGTCCAGCGCGGCGGCCTGCGCTCCAGGTGCGCGCGGACGCCCTCGCGGACGTCGTCGTGGTCCATGAGCCGGCGGTGCCAGGCGGTCTCGAGGCGCTCGACCTCCGCCGCGTCGAGGCCGAAGGACGCCCAGAGCAGCTCCTTGCTGGCGGCGACGGACATCGGGGCGGTGTGGGTCGCCACGTCGCGTGCCCACTCCTGGGCGGCGGGGAGAACCTCGTCGGCGGGCAGCACCCGGCCGGCGAGGCCCAGCTCGTGGGCGCGGTGGCCGTCGAAGGTCGCGCCGGAGAGCAGCACCTCGGCCGCACGGGAGACCCCGATCATCCGGGGCAGGACCCAGTGCGACCAGGCGTCGCCGAGCACGCCGCGGCGTACCTGCACCACGCCGTACGACGCGTCGGCCGCGACGAAGCGGACGTCGCACTGCAGGGCCAGGGTCAGCCCGATCCCCAGGGCATGTCCGTTGACCGCGGCGATCACCGGCTTGCGGACCGCGAAGGCCGGGAAGCGCACGCCCGCGGCGCTGAAGTCCGCGTCGGTCCCGGCGAAGGTGGACTCCCCCGCGCTCAGGTCGGCGCCGGAGCAGAACGCGGGCGGGGTGCCCGTGAGCACGACCGCACGGATGTCGTCGTCGGCGTCGCAGCGCTCGTACGCCGCCGCGAGCTCCCGCCCCGTGGCGGCGCCGAAGGCGTTGCGCTTCTCCGGGCCGTGCAGCGTCAGGGTCGCGACGCCGTCGGCCACCTCGACCAGGACGGTGCTCACCGGAGGCTCACGGCAGGTACCCCGTGTGCACGACGGGCTCGGGCCGCGCCGGCTCGCCTGCCAGACGGAGGCCGGCCAGCAGCGCGTTGCGCAGCTCGCGCGGGTCGATGACCTCGTCGTACGTCGCGCTCGCGGCGAGCCGCCACGGTCCGGCCGCCTCGTTGGCAACCAGCGCCTCGCGGGTCTCCGCGTCGGCCCCCGAGGTCGCGCCGCCGACTGCCGCCGGGATCCCGCCGAGCATCGCGCCGGGGAAGGCCAGCGAGAGGGTCTGCCCTCCGAAGGCGTTCTGCCCCATCACCGAGCTGCCGAAGCCGAAGGCCTTGCGCACCGTCACGTGCAGCTTCGGCACCCGCGCCCGGTGCTGGGCGGCGAACAGCCGGGCGGCGGAGCGCAGGATGCCGGCCCGCTCGGACGCGCTGCCGGCGAGCACCCCGGGGTTGTCGGCGAGCTGCACGATCGGCAGGTGGAAGGCCGCGGCCCGCTCCACGAACCGCGCACCCTTCTCCGCCGCGGCGACGTCGACGGCCCCGGCCAGCACCTCCGGCTGGTTCGCGAGTACGGCGACCGGCCGCCCGCCGAGGCGCGCGAGGGCGGTGATCAGCGAACGCCCGTGCCGGGCCTGGACCTCCAGCAGCGAGCCGCGGTCGACGAGCTCCTCGAGCAGCAGGTGCATGTCGTAGGGCCGGCGGGGATTCGGCGGCACCACCTCGAGCACCCGCTCCAGCAGCCGCTCACCGGTGTCCGGGCCGGGCGCGGACGGCGGGTTCGACCAGGCGTTCGGCGGCAGGTAGGACAGCCAGCGGCGGACCGCCCGGAGCGCGTGGTGCACGTCGGGCGCGACCTCGTGGACCAGCCCGCTGACCTCGGCGTGCACGGCGCTGCCGCCGAGCTCCTCCTTGGTGACGACCTCACCGGTCGACGCCTTGACCAGCGGCGGCCCGGCGGTGAAGAGCGACCCGTCGCCGTCCACGAGGACGACGTGGTCGGCGAGCGGCGCCGCGAGGGCTCCGTGCCCGGCCGACGGGCCGGTCACCACGACGGCGGTCGGGACCAGCCCGGCCAGCTCGACCAGGGCCTGCAGGTCGTTGGGGGCCGGGCGGTGGACGGCGAGCGCGTTGGTCGCGCGGTGGCCGGCCCCCTCCAGGACCAGCACCAGCGGCACCCGCTCCTGGCGGGCCAGCGCGGCCAGCCGGGCCCGCTTGGTGGCGCCCGCCGTACCGATCGAGCCACCGGCGACGGTGAAGTCCTCGACGCCGACCAACACGGGTCGGCCGTCGACGAGCCCCGAGCCCGCCACGAAGGCGTCCGCCGGCGTCGACCCGTCACCGGCCAGCGTCCCGAGCTCGGCGAAGGTGCCCGGGTCGAGCAGTGCCGCCACCCGGGCGCGGGCGTCGAGGCGACCCGCGTCCCGCACCTTCGCCAGCTTCTCCGGGCCACCCATCGCCCGGGCCGCGGCCCGCCGACGCTCCAGGTCGGCCAGCAACGGCTCCCACTCCTCGCGATGCCCGGTCATCGCGTCACGACACCCGGACGGCGCGGCGCATGACCTTGCCGGTGGCGTTGCGGGGCAGCGCCTCCGAGGTCAGCGTCCAGCGGGTGGGCACCTTGTAGCGCGCGATCCGCGCCTGCACGTGCTCGCGCAGCTCCTCCGCGGTCGTCGTCGCGTCCGGCCGCAGCACCACGACGGCGGCGACCTCCTCACCCAGGTCGGGGTGCGCGACGCCGAGCACGATGCTCTCCCGGACGTCGGGGTGGGTGTCCAGGGCGTTCTCCACCTCGGCCGGGTAGACGTTCTCCGCCCCGCGCAGGATCAGGTCGGAACGGCGGCTGGAGATCCGCAGCTGGCCGCCCTCCATGGTGCCCAGGTCGCCGGTGCGGAAGAAGCCGTCCGGCGTGGTCACCGCGGCCGTCGCCTCCGGGTCGCGCCAGTAGCCGGTCATCACCAGCGGCCCCCGCAGGCAGATCTCGCCCTCGACGCCGTCCGGCACCCGGCTGTTCTCCGCGTCGCGCACCTCGACCTCCATGGTCGGCACCGGCCGGCCCACGGTGTGCGGGTTCGCCGCGAGGTCGGCGGGACCGGCGAGGGTCGCCGCGCTGGAGGACTCCGTGAGGCCGTACGTCGTCCCCAGGGCGCGGGCGGCGCCCGGCAGCACCTCGCGGATCCTCTGCTTGAGCGTGGGCGCCGACGGCGCGCTGTTCACCGTGAAGGTGCGCAGCGACGAGAGGTCGTAGCCGTCCAGTCCCTGCTGCTCCGCGTGCTCGACCAGGCGGCTCGCCATGGTGGGTACCGCCCCCCAGTTCGTGACCCGCTCCGCCTCGACCAGGCGCAGCACCCGGTCGATGTCGAACTTGCCGAGGTGGAGCACCGCGGTGTCGCCGACGACCAGCCGGATCACCGCGATGTTGTGCAGCGCGGCGATGTGGAACAGCGGGGTGGCCAGCAGCCCCCGGCGCGGCGGCGGCGCCATCCCGAGCTCCGTGGCGACCGCGTCGTTGAGCAGGTGGAACCAGACCGCGGCGATCACGTTGCGGTGCGAGTGGGTGGCCCCCTTCGGCCGGCCGCTGGTGCCGCTGGTGAACAGCACGACCGCCGGGTCGTCCTCGTCGACGACCGTGTCGAGGTCCGCGGGCAGCGCTGCGCCGGCGTACCGCTCGAGGAGCGCGGGAAGGTCCTCCTCGACGGAGAGCACCGGGATCCCGGGGTCGTCGAGGAGCGCCCGGCGGGGCGCGTCGGCCACCAGGATGGTCGGCTCGGTCCGCCCGAGGGCGTAGGCCATCTCGGGGCCGGCCCACATGGAGTTCATCCCCACGACGACCGCGCCGAGTGCCTGGGCGGCCCAGAACGTGACGATCCACTCCGGGCAGTTCGCCGCGCAGATCGCGACCCGGTCCCCGCGACCGACGCCGTACTCGGTGCGCAGGGCGGCGGCGAGAGCGGCCACGGCGTCCAGGTGCTCGGCGAAGGTGAGCCGGGAACGCTCGGTGACCAGGTACTCACCGTCCCCGTGCCGCGCGGAGTCGGCGAGCAGCCGGCCGAGGCTGCGCTGGCGGTGGGCGAAGACCTGCAGCTGCTGTCCGCGGACGTCCTCGACCCGGATCTCGAACGGCCGGCCGGGCGCGGTCAGTCGCGCCACGGCCTCGTCTCGGGTGGTCATGCGTGCACTCCTCGGCTCATCGGATGGTCAGCTGTCCGCCGTCGACGTTCCAGGCCTGGCCGGTGACCCAGGCCGCCTGGTCGCTCGTCAGGAAGACCACGGTCTGGGCGACCTCGCGCGGGGTCCCGGCACGCTGCAGCGGCACGGTGGTGCGGACGTAGGCGTCCCAGGCGTCGGCGTCCCGGTCGTCGAGCCGCGAGGTCTCGACCACGCCGGGGCAGATCGCGTTGACCCGGATCCCGGCGGGGCCGAGCTCCTTGGCCATCGACGAGGTGAGCGCCTGGACGCCCGCCTTCGACGCGGAGTACGCCGCGGTCCCCGGCCCGGCGAGCTTGCCCCCGATCGAGGACACGTTGACGATCGCGCCCGACTGCTCGGCGGCCCGGCAGTGGCGGGCGAAGGCCCGGCTCATCAGGAAGGTGCCGCGCAGGTTCACGGCGACCACGGTGTCCCAGGCGCCGGGATCGAGCTCCGTGACCGGGACCCGGTCCTCGCCGCGGGCCGCGGCCGCGTTGTTGACGAGTACGTCGACGCGCCCGAGCTCCGCGAGCACGCGCTCGTACAGCGCCGCCACCCCCTCCTCGGAGGAGACGTCGGCGACCAGCGGGAGCGCCCGGCGGCCGAGGGCCCGGACCTCCTCGGCGACGGACTCGACGTCGCGCCAGCCGGCCGCCTGCTCGTCCGCCGGATAGCGCTCGGGCGAGCGCCCGGTCCCGGTGACGACCACGTCGCAGCCCGCCCGGGCGAGCTCGACGGCGACCGCCCGCCCGATCGAGCGCATCCGGCCGGCGCCGGTGACGACGGCGACCTTCCCGTCCAGCCCGGTCAGCTCGTAGCTCATGCGCGCCGGGTCCGGTCGACCGCGACGAAGAGTCCGGTGGCCTCCAGGGTGCGCCGGCCGTCGTGCTCGATCCAGCCCTCGATCCAGGTCTTGCGGCCCTCCCGGCGGGCGACCCGCGCGTGCAGCGTCAACGGCTCGTCGAGCGGGGTGCGCGCCCGGTAGTCGATCTCCAGCCGCGCGGTGACCGCCGGCTGGTCCTGCGCCTGCATGATCAGGCCGAGCATGGTGTCCATCAGCCACGCCCCGACGCCGCCGTGCACGGAGTCCATCGGCCCCTCGTGCAGCGCGTTCGCCACCAGCGTCGCGTGCGCCTCGTCGGTGCCGAACTCGACCTCCAGCGGCACGCCCCAGGGGTTCATCGCGCAGATCCGGTACGGCAGGCCGGCCGCCCGCGCGATCCCGGGCGCCTCGAAGCCCACGCGCACCACCCGGTCCCGGCGGCGCTCGCCGAGCTCGGTCGCGAGGTCGTCGAGCACCGTCCGGGCCCGGAGCAGGGTCGCCTCGTCCAGGTCGGTGGTGGCGACGGCGAGGTTGAGCCGGTGCGTCGCGTCCACCAGGTCGAGGACGGCGGCGCGGTGCCCGGCGTCCAGGTCGACGGCGTACCGGGTCGGCGCGGTGGGGGTGGACGTCATCTCAGAGCCTCTCGATGATGGCGCCGGTCGCCATCGCCCCGCCGGTGCAGATGGCGACGAGGGCGAGGGTGCCGTCGGTGCGCTCCAGCTCGTCGATCGCGGTGGCGATCAGCCGGATGCCGGTCGAGCCGACCGGGTGGCCGAGGGCGATGGCGCCGCCGTTGACGTTGAGCCGCTCCGGGTCGACGCCGTGCACCTGCGCGAAGGACATCGGTACGGCGGCGAACGCCTCGTTGACCTCGACCACGTCGATGTCGCCGATGCTCATCCCGGTCCGCTCCAGCAGCCGCTCGCCGGCGCGCACCGGCCCGTCGAGGAGGTACGTCGGCTCCGCACCGATCAGCACCTGCGCCCGGATCCGCGCCCGCGGGCGCAGGCCGAGCGCCCGCGCCCGGTCGGCGTCCATCACCAGCGCGGCGGTGGCGCCGTCGGAGATCTGCGAAGCGGTGCCGGCGGTGTGGATGCCGCCCTCGCGGATCGGGGCGAGCCCGGCCAGGGCCTCGGTGCTGGTCTCGCGCAGGCCCTCGTCGCGGCTGAAGGTGCTGCCGTCGGGCAGGGTCACGGGCAGGATCTGCCGGTCCAGCCGGCCCTCGCTCCAGGCCCGGGCCGCCCGCTGCTGGGACTGGAGGCCGAACGCGTCGACCTGTTCGCGGGTGAAGCCGCGCCGTGCGGCGATCCGGTCGGCGGCCTCGTACTGGGCCGGCAGGTCGACGCTCCATCCGGGCGGGCGCGGGACGCCGTACGGGCGCTCCTCGCCGGCCAGGTTGGCCAGCAGCGGCACCCGGGACATCACCTCGACGCCGCAGGCGAGGCCGGCGTCGATCTCGCCGGCGGCCACCTGGGCGGCCAGCAGGTGCACGGCCAGCTGCGCGGAGCCGCACTGCGCGTCGATCGTGGTCGCGCCGGTCTCCTCGGGCAGTCCGGCATGCAGCCAGGCCATCCGCGACACGTTGCCGGACTGCTCCCCGGCCTGGGTCACGCAGCCGCCGACGACCTGGTCGACGAGCGCGGGGTCCACGCCGTTCCGGTCGAGCAGGCCGTGCTGGGTGCGGGCGAGCAGCTCCACGGCGTGGAGGCCGGCCAGGGCCTTGCCGCGACGGCCGTAGGGCGTGCGAGCGGCGTCGACGATGACGGGGGTCGGCATGGTGGTGGCTCCCAGGGACGGGTCGGACGGTCGGGACTCCCGGACGCTAATCGCGCGTCCGGCCGCCGGACCGGAGATTCCCGCTCAACGAAACCCGCCCCGGCCGGGATCAGGCCGCCGGCGGGAACAGCACGACCGCCACCTCCACCGCAACGTCCACCGACGCCTCCACCGCCCGGGCGGCCAGGTCCGCGAGGTCGCCCGCGTCCTCGAAGGAGACCAGGCTCCCCGCTGGGAGTGTGTGGTCGCCCCGCACGAGCGCGCCGGCCAGGATCACGACGTACCCGGCCTGCGCCGGCAGCGCGTCGAGCCGGAGCTCCTCGCCGGCGCCGAGCCGGGCGCCGTACGCCCGGGCGCCGCGGCCGGAGCGGGCCAGCTCGACGAGCCCGGCGCCGGGCTGGAGGCGCTGGTCGAGCGCCACGGTGAAGTGCTCGCCGCGGCCCGCCATCCGGCGCCGCTTCTCCCGCTCCTCGGGCATGTAGTTGAGACCCGTGGTCGGGTCGCGGCGCAGCGTCAGGTACGAGATGCCGACCGCCGGGTCGGTGCGGATCGGCCCGTACGACGTGAAGGCGTCGGTGTAGTGCACGACGCCCCGGCCGGCGGCGTCCCGGCCGATCGAGCCCGCGCCGCCGACGACGACCTGGAACTGGTCGACCTCGTGGAAGTGCGCGCGCAGCTCCGCCGCCTCCTGCTGGACGAGGTAGGCCTGCTCCCCGGGAGCCACGGCCGTGTGGCTGCCCAGGTAGTCGGTCATCACGTAGCGGGCTCCGGCGTGGCCCCGAACCACGGGGCTGGTCTCGGCGGGGGTGACGGTGCGCATGCTCCTGTGTGGCACACCCCACCCCCGCCGCGGAGGCCGTTCCCGTCCACCGGGACCGCCTCGGCGTGCTCAGCCGGTGGACTGGACAACCCCCTATTTGGGGTACGTCGCGCCCCTCCAGCCCCTATGGTCCCAACAGTCTGCTCGGAGGTGACCGGTGTGACGACAGGACCATTCGCGACGACACGACAGTCCCAGACCGCTGGCGGCCCGGGCCGTGATCACCTGCCCACCCAGCGCCGCAGCTCGATGCGCGGTCGCCGTCAGCGCCAGCGTCGCCAGGAGCAGTTCTTCGAGTCCGTCTCGCAGCGCAGCAACGACCTCGCGGTGGTCCTCGACAAGCCGGGCCAGATCGTCTACGTCTCCCCCAGCCTCACCGGCATGCTCGGCTACAGCGTCACCGAGGTGCTCGGCGCCGAGGCGGCGACCTTCGTCCACCCCGACGACCAGGTCGGCCTCGAGAGCTGCCTGCGCAAGGTCGCGTCCGGAGGCGGCGCCGGCACCCGCCTTCGGCTGCGGGACCGCGGCGGCGCGTGGCGCTGGTTCGAGGGCGTCGTCAGCAACATGTTCGACAGCGCCGTCGGCGGCCTCGTCTTCAACCTGCGCGACGTGACCGACCGGGTGGCGGCCGAGCGCGCCGTCCGCGCGTCCGAGGAGCTGCACCGGGCGATCGCGGACCGGTCCACCGAGGGCATGTGGGTGGTGCTCGCCGACGGCACGACCTGCTACGCGAACGACCGGCTCACCGACATCCTCGGGATCGACGCGGCGGGCCTGGACGAGACCCTGCTCGGTGTCCTGCTCGGCGACGTGCCCGTGCCGCTGCGCTCCGCCGGCCGGGACGGCGGCGCGGACGTGCCGCGCGCACGCCGCGAGACGACGTACCGGCTCCCCGACGCCACGGAGCGCGTGCTCCGCGTGGCCGTGACCACCATGGAGCAGGTGGCCGGCGTCGGCGGGCCGGCCTTCCTCATCCTCGTCGACGACGTCACCGACGCCCGGCGTCTCGAGCTGCAGATGCAGCGGGCCGTGCTGCACGACACCCTGACCGGGCTGCCGAACCAGGCGCTGCTGCTGGACCGCCTCCAACGGGCCCTGGCGCGCAACCCGTCCGACACCGCGGCCCTCTTCGTCGACCTCGACGACTTCACCGTCTTCAACGAGGCCTGCGGGCACGCCGTCGGCGACCAGCTGCTGGTGGCCGTCGCCGAGCGGCTGCGCGGCTGCGTGCCGTCGACCGACACGGTGGCCCGCTTCAACGGCGACTCCTTCGTGTTCGTGTGCGAGCCCGCCGACGAGGCCCGTGCGACCACCCTGGCCGCCGCCGTCGCGTCCGCGCTGAACGAGCCGTTCCGGATCGACGACCACGTCCTGCACGTCACCGCCTCCATCGGCGTCGCCGTCTCCCCCGCCCCCTCGGCCCCGCACCTGCTCCGCGACGCCGGCGCCGCGATGCGCGCGGCGAAGGCCGCCGGCCCCGGCAGCGTGCGGTTCTCCGACGCGGAGCTGACCAGCCAGGCGCAGGAGGCGTTCGAGATCGGCTCCGATCTCTACCACGCCCTCACCGAGGAGGCCCTGCACCTGCACTACCAGCCGATCGTGGACCTCGGCACGGGCCTGGTGGTCGGCGTCGAGGCGTTGGCCCGGTGGGACCACCCGACGCACGGCAGCATCCCGCCGAGCCGCTTCGTGGCCGTGGCCGAGCGCACCGGGCTCGCGCCGGACCTCGACCGGTGGGCGATCCGTACGGCGCTGATGGACGCCCACCGGCTGCGCCAGCTGGGCGCCCTGCCCCGCTCGGCGTACGTCGCGGTCAACCTGTCGGCGCGCAGCCTCACGTCGCCGGGCCTGGAGTCCTACCTGACCACGTGCACGAGCTCGAGCGGGATCGACCCGAGCGGCGTCGTCCTGGAGGTGACCGAAGGAAGCGTGATGACCGCGCCGGAGGCGGCCCGGGCGACCCTCGCCGGCCTGCGCGAGCGGGGGTTCCAGGTCGCGCTCGACGACTTCGGCACGGGGCACAGCTCGCTGGCCCACCTGCGCAACCTGCCCATCTCCATCCTCAAGATCGACCGCAGCTTCGTGGCCGGCATCGCCGACGACCACCAGGACCTCGCCATCGCCCGGACGATCGTGAAGCTGGCCCGGACCGTCGGCCTGACCGTGGTGGCCGAGGGCGTCGAGACGATCGCGCACGCCCGCCAGCTCGCCGTGATCGGATGCGCGACCGGTCAGGGCTGGCTGTGGAGCCCGGCGATCTCGCCCGAGGAGGCGGCGGAGTCCGGCGTCTTCACGGGCAGCTACGGCGGCTGGCAGAGCCGCCGGCGACGTACCGGCTGAGCGGCCTCAGCCGCGCAGCACCCGCGCCCCCGGTGCGTCGTTCGTCCCGGCCATCGACGTCATCCCGGAGCCCGTCTGCTTGGCGGCGTACATCGCCGCGTCCGCCTGGCGCAGCAGGTCGGCGACGTCGTGCGGCGGGGAGAGCGCCACCCCGATGCTCGCCCGCACGACGAGCCCGCCGCTGGACAGGTGGATCGGCTCCTCCAGTCCTTCGTGGATGCGGGCCGCCACCCGCAGCAGGGCGACCTCGTCGGCCTGCTCGCACACGATCGTGAACTCGTCGCCGCCGAAGCGGCCCACGGTGTCGGTGGACCGCACCGCCCGGCGCAGCCGCCGCGCGACCTCCACCAGCACCGAGTCGCCCACGGCGTGGCCCTGGGTGTCGTTGATCGTCTTGAACCCGTCGAGGTCGAGGAAGAGCACCCCCACCCAGCCGCTCGCGGCCCGCCGCTGGCGCGCGGCCGCCATCCGGAGCCGGTCGTGGACGAGCTGCCGGTTCGGCAGGCCGGTGAGCGGGTCGTGGAGCGCCAGGCGGCGCAGCTCGTCCTCGGTGCGCCGGGCATCGGTCACGTCCGCGACCCGCAGCAGCCAGCGCGGCTCGCCGCTGGCGTGGAGCGAGGTGCGGGTCGTGTGCAGGAGCCGGATCGAGCCCGCCGGATGCCGGTAGCTCGTCTGCTGGTGCTGGGGGCCGGGCTCGAAGTCGCTCGGCACGGGACCGAGGCCGAGCAGGGCGTGCAGATCGGTGCGGTCGAGCTCCGCCGGCGCGCGACCGAGCAGCTCGGCCAGGCGCGCGTTGGACATCACGGCGGTGCCGCTCGTCCCGGTGACCGCGATGCCCTCGCCGGCCGCCTCGACGATCGCCTTGTAGACCGCACCGTCGATGCCCCGCACCTGCGGTGTCTTCTCGGGCGGCGGCGCGGGAGCGGGGGCCTCGCCGCTGTCCGCCCGGACGATCACGGTCAGGCCCACGACCTCCCGACGGGTGCTGCGCATGGCCCGCAGTGACACGGCAGCGTTGACGACGGATCCGTCCCGCCGGCGGCGACGGGTGACGTAGCTGGGCACGTCCTCCCCCGCGAGGACCCGGGTCACCGGCGAACCCCCCGGTCCGTCCACGAAGTCGGGGAGCAGCTCGAAGATCGACCGGGACACCAGGTCGCTGGGCGTCCAGCCGAGCACCGACTCGGCGGCCGCGCTGGCGTAGACGATGTCCCGGGCCGGGTCCACCAGCAGGAAGCAGTCGGGCGTCGCGATCATCGTGTCGCCTGGCGACATCCGGTCCCCCTCCCAGACCCCCGAGCTCCCCTACCCTCGCGCGGCCATCGCGCGGTGCGTCCCGACACGGTAGCGATTCAGACCACCCGGTCGGGGGCGATCGGCCACATCACAGCCCCGCCAGCGACAGGTAGGCGTGCCAGAGCGGCTCACCGGCGAACATACCGAGCGCCGCACCGCTGAGCAGGAACGGGCCGTGCGGGACCTGCGCCCGCCGCCCGACCCGCCCGACGGCGATCAGCGCGATCCCCACGATCCCGCCCACCGCGAAGCCGGCGCCCAGCCCCACGAGGCTCGGCCCCCACCCCAGCCAGCCCAGCGCGAGACCGAGGACGGGGGCGAGCGCGACGTCCCCGAGACCCATCCCGCGGCCGGCGGTGACCAGCCAGATGCCGCCGTACACCGCGAGCCAGACGACGGCGGACGCCAGTGCCGGGACCACGAGGTCCGGTCCGCGCAGCATGACGTCGAGCCCCAGCGTGAGCAGCACCCCCACCGCCGCCGCGGCGGTGATCGAGAACGGCAGCCGCCGGTGGTCGAGGTCGATGAGGACCAGCGCGACCCCGCTCGCGACGACGACTAGCGCGCCGGCGGTGTACGTCGTGAGCCCGAAGGACCAGCCGGTGACGACGAACAGCACCGCGGTCGCCAGCTCGACGAGCGGGTAGCGCGCCGAGATCGGTACGGCGCACGAGCGGCACCGCCCGCGCAGCGCCAGCCAGGAGAGCACGGGCACGTTGTCGAGCGGGCGCACCGGGTCGCCGCACGCGGGACAGGCCGAACCGGGCGAGACCACCGAGAGGCCCGCGGGCACCCGGTGGACGACGACGTTGAGGAAGGACCCGATCAGCAGTCCGAGGACGGCGAGCAGGCTCAGCAGGGGGACGGTGAGCACGGGGCTCACTCGCCGGGCGGGGTCTCGAAGGTCTGGGCCAGCACGCTCTGCTCCGCCGACCCGAGCAGCGCGAGCAGCTCGCGGCGCTGGTCGGCGACCGCGGCCGCGACGCCCGCGACACCGTCCACGGCGTCGGCGCCGCCCGGGACCAGGTCGCGCGCGAGGTCCCAGCGCAGCTGGACCGAACCGAGCTCGTCGTCGCCGGCCAACGACGCGGCCGCCACCAGGAAGGCCTCGAAGGTGGCCACGTCCGCCTGGCGGGCCATCCGGACCGCGGCGTCGTGCTCCTCCTCCACGACCAGCTCCCGCGCGACCGCCATGCAGTCGCCGGCAGCGCCGAGCAGCTCGACGACCAGCTGCTCGGCGGTGCGCTCCTCGAGCCGCTCGGCCGCGTGCCCGTTGCGGCGGCCCTGCGAGGGCTCCGCCTCGATCAGGTGGTCCAGCCGGAAGAACCCGTCGAGGACGACCTCGTGCAGGGAGTCGTCGAGGGCACCGATCATCGCCTCCCGGGCCAGGTGCACGACCCCGTCGGGCGCCAGGTCGAGCTCGACCTGGTCGGCGATCGCCTCGACGGCCCGTGCGACGGCCTCACCGATCGCGGCCATCTCCGCGTGCGGGTCGGCCGCGAGCTGGAGCCCGCTCTCCCACGCGACCTCCTCCAGGCGGTGCATCTCCACCGCCCAGGTGGTCAGCAGCGCGGACCACACCTCGCCGCGCCCGGCGTACCGGCGGGCCAGGTCGTCGAGGCGCTCGCGCACCGGCGCGGACTCGCCGGCACCGGGGATCGTCGTGGTGGCGGTGACGGCGGTCGTCATGAACGGCTCCCGGAGACGTGGTCGCGGCGGGACCAGCGGCTGGTACGGCGAGGGCCGACGCCGATCGGGGCGACGGGGCGGATCGGCTCGACGACCGGGAGGTCGGCCGTCGGCGGGCGGGGACCGGCGGAGACGGGGACCGGCTCGGGCTCGGGCTCACGGTCGGACTTCGGGTCGGGCTCGACGGCCGGCGCGGGTGCGGCGACCGGGGCGGCGACCGGAGCGGCGACCGGGGCAACAGCGGGGGGCGCGGCGACCGGGGCCGCGGCGGCCAGCTCGGCCGGGCGAGCCGGACCCTCCAGCACCGTGCCGGCCGGGACCGCGGGCAGCACCGGACGGTCGACGGAGCCGGCGGAGTCCAGCCGCTCGATCGCCGCGACGACCCGCGACATGGTGCGTTCGGGGGCCTCGTCGGCACCGGTCCGCCCGGCGAGACCCCGCAGGGTCGCGGCCACCTGGCGCCGGTAGCGCTGGCCGCCCGGCGCGGCGACGTCCGGACCGGCAGCGGCGTGGGTGGGTCGCCGCGGGGCGGGCATCTCGGCCGGCACGTCGTTCATCCGCTCCAGGGCCTGCTCGAGCGTGCGCACCTGGGCGCGCAGCGACCGGACCTCGACGGGGTCGGGGCCGTCCCGGTCGACGACCGCGCCCTCCAGCGGCGCCGGCTCGGCCGGCGCGACCACCGCGACGGGCTCGCTCGCCGTCGGCTGCGGCGCAGCGGTCGGCTCCGGGGCGGAGGCGGGGGCCTCCACCTCGGGCGCCGCCTCGGGCGCCACCTCGCCCGCCACCTCGTCCGCCGCCCTACGACGGCGCCGCAGCACCGCGAGCACGAACAGCAGTACGACGGCGGCGCCCGCGAGCAGTCCGCGCAGAAGCAGGTCGTTGTCCATCGGATCCTCCGGTCAGCCGGTCTCGCTGTTACTTCGGTCGGCCCGACCCGGCACTGAAGCCCGGACGGCCTGGTTCGTCGTTCGAGGTGCGCCGCTCAGGGCTCGGGCACCGGCTGGATGACGAACATGCTCCCGAGCACCGTGGTCGTGTAGGTCCCCTCCTGCCCGGTGAGGCTCACCGAGGTGACCAGGTAGGCCCGGTCCATGTGCTCGAGGTTCTTCAGGAACCGGACGGTCTGGTCGAAGTCGCCGGACACGCTGACGGTGACCTCCTGGCGGCCCAGCTGGTTCGTCGCCGCGGCGGGACTCGCGCTCACCGCGCCCGTCTTCGGGTCGGGGCCGCCCAGGGTCGGAGCGGTCGGCGACAGGGCGGTCACGCCGTCGGAGCCGATGCCGGCCTCGACCGCCGCCGCGGTCACGGCGGTGAACAGCCCGGGCTGGTCGGCGGTCGGCGGGATCTGCCGGGCCAGCAGGCGGGCGGCCTTGCGGGTGGCACCGAGGTCGTCGGCCTGCCGGCGCAGCCGGGCCAGCTCGACGGCGAGGGTGTCGTTCTGGTCCTGGACCTCCGCGACCTCGGCGCGGGTCTCGCTCAGCTGGTCGGTCCGCGGACCGATGACCAGCAGCCAGCCCACGGCAACGAGGAGCAGCAGGGCGACGGCACCGATCAGCTTCGTGGCCGCCGGACTCCGGGTGTTCACTGGTCCTCCTCGGGGAAGAGCTCGGCCGCGAGGCCGGCGTACCGGCCGCTGAAGACCTTCTCGGACAGGCCGACCGAGCCGCTGAACGCGACCTGGGTGGAGTCCGCGACCGTCGTGGTGGTGATGAACGGCTCCACGAACAGGCCGTCCTTCGACAGGGCGACGACGAACTCGCCGACGCCCGCGCGGCTCTCCGCCGTGCCGGCGATGGCCACGCAGCCCGCCACCACGAGGGTGTTGAACGGGTCGGGTCCGGGACAGGCCGAGGCCGTCACCAGGACCTTCTCGGTCGCCGCGGCGGGGTCCTTCGCACCGTCCGCCGCGACCGGCTCGCTCAGGGCGACCGTGAGCGTGTCCAGCTCGGCACCGGGCGGCAGCGCCCGCTCGACACCGGACAGCACCTCGGAGAAGAAGATCTCGCTCATCATCGTCTCCTGCGCGGTGCCCACCTGCGCGCGCACGCCGGCGACGTAGGTCTGCACGGGCTTCAGGTCCGCGACCGAGGAGCTCAGCTGTCGCGTCTGCTGCGAGGCCGCCTCGACGTCGCGCTCGGCGGTGCGGATCCGCAGCTGCTGCACCACGGCGACGGCGACGACCAGGGCCAGGACGCCGATGCCTGCGACGACGAACGTCCGGCGCAGGCGGCGTACCTCCAGCAGCTCGAACGCGGCCGGGGAGAGGAGGTTGACCCCGGGCAGCCCCGGAGCCGGGTGCTGGGACGACCGGCGGCCCATCATCGGGCGGACCCCACGCACAGGCCGGTGGGCACGGCGAGCGCCGACACCTGCTGCGCGTCGAGCTCGGCGCGTCCGACCCGCAGGTGCTCGCGCACGTCCAGCGACGAGACCGCGAGGCCGAGCCGGTCGCCGAGCAGGCCGTCCAGCCCGCCCAGGCGGGACCCGGAGCCGCTGAGCAGCAGCCGGTCGATCGACACCGTCTCCATCGCGCCGTCCAGGTCCGCGGTCGAGGTGCGGTAGTAGTCCAGCGTCGCCTCGATCTCGGCGACCAGCTGCTCCGCGGCGGCGGCGATGGTCGCCTGCGCCGGGTGTGGACCCTCGACGGCCGCGAAGGGGTCGGCGGGGACCGCGGGCCGCCCCTCGAGGCCGAGCGCGACCTTGGTGCTCTCGGCGTCGTCCCAGCTCCAGTCGTAGCGCTGCTGGACCGCGTGGGTGATGGTGTCGCCGCCCAGGCCGGCGATCATCCGGACGAAGCGCGGTACTCCCCCGGCATGCACGACGACCGAGGTGAGATCGGCTCCGATGTCGACGATGGCCTCGACGGGCCCGGCGGGCGTGAGGCCGTCCGGCGTCCGCGCCCGGACGAGGGCGAAGGGCATCAGGTCGACGGCGTCCACCTGCAGGCGGGCCGCCCGCACCGCCGTCACCAGCGAGTCCACGACGTCGCGGGCGGCCGCCACGAGCAGCACCCGCGCCTTGCGGTGCAGCACCCCCTGGGCGTCGGGGACCTCGGGCTCGCCCAGCAGGTAGTAGTCGAGGTTCGCGTCCTCCACCGGGAACGGCAGCACGTCCTGGACCTGGTAGCGCAGCGCCCTGCGGAAGTCCTCGGGCGGCATCCACTCCAGGTCCACCTGGCGCACCAGCACGCCGGCGTTGGCGATGCCCAGCACGACCCGCCTGCTGCCGAAGCGTCCCTCCGACCACAGCTCGCGCAGGGACTCCGCCAGCGCGTCGGGGTCGACGACGGCACCGGCCCGGACCACCCCGCGGGGCAGCGGGACCTCGGCGAACCGCTTCACGGCGAACGTACGGCGCTTCGGGACCAGCTCGGCGGCGCGTACGCCGGAGGTACCGACGTCGAGCCCGATCAGGGTGGGTGGCATGGCGTGTCCTCAGGTGGCGGGAGTGGCGGCCTCGTCGAGGTGCTACTCCGGTGTTCGGTGCCGCGGGCGCCCCGCTTGAGCCCGGCTCCAGGACCCGGGCGGAGGGCGCGGTCTCAAGTCGGCGCGGCGCGGACCCGATGCAGAAGACGCTGTCCATCCCCCCATGTCCGAGGAGCATCCGGGTGAGTCCACAGATCACTCCGTACCTACGTGCCGTCGTGCTGAACGGCGGCTCCGACCTGCACATCAAGCCGTCGCGGCCGCCTCGGGTCCGCATCGGCGGGTCGCTGGTGCCGCTCGAGGTCGAGGCGATGTCCCCCGCCGCCGTCGACGTCCTGATCCGCGAGACCATGACCGCCGAGATGGCGGCCCACTTCGCCGTGCACCACGAGGCGGACTACGCCCTGGTGGTCGAGGGCGTGGGCCGCTTCCGGGTCAACGTCTTCCAGGCCCGCGGCGAGGTCGGCGCGGTGCTGCGGCTGATCGGCGAGTCGCCCACCCCGTTGCACGAGCTCGGCATGCCCGACGTCGTACGCCGCCTGGCGCTGGAGCCGCGGGGGCTGGTCCTGGTCACCGGCCCGACGGGCTCGGGCAAGTCGACGACGCTGGCCGGGATGGTCGACGCCGTCAACGAGAGCAAGCCGGTGCACGTGCTGACCCTCGAGGACCCGATCGAGACGATCCACGAGGACAAGATGGCCAGCGTGACCCAGCGCGAGGTGGGCACCGACACCGGCGACTGGTCGACCGCCCTGCGGGCCGCGATGCGCCAGGACCCCGACGTCATCCTGATCGGCGAGATGCGCGACGCCGAGACCGTGCGCAGCGCGCTCTCCGCGGCCGAGACCGGGCACCTGGTGCTGTCCACGCTGCACACCAAGGACGCCCAGGAGACGGTCGGGCGCATCATCGAGTTCTTCCCGGCCGCCGACCACCAGCAGATCAGGCACGCCCTCGCCTCCTCCCTGCGCGGCATCGTCTGCCAGCGCCTGGTCACCCGCAGCGACGGCACCGGACGCATCGCGGTCATGGAGATCGCGGTCAACACGCCGCGTCTCGCCGAGGCCATCGCCACGCCGGACCGCACCGAGCTGATCCCGGAGATCGTCGCGGACGGCGGCTTCTCCGACATGCAGACCTTCGACCAGCACCTGGTCGACCTGGTGCGTCAGGGCGTGGTGAGCCTGGAGGTCGCGACCGCCAGCAGCAGCCGGCCGCACGACTTCTCCGTGATGCTCAAGCGCGCCGGCGGCGAGCCGGCCCGACCTGGTGCCAGGGTGTCGTGATGGCCGAACGGACGACGAAGAAGGCGGGACCGGTCCGGCGCGCGAGCCTGACGCCGACGGTCCCGAGCGCGGACCTGGTCGAGCTCGATCTCGCCCAGCTGCGCGCCTACCGGCTCCAGCTGGAGGCCGAGGAGGAGAAGGTGTCCTACTGGCGCCGGCTCGTGCACGCGCGCACCGACGTCCTGCAGGCGCAGTCGCAGTCCGGGCACTCCCTCTCCCTGGACGACCTGGCCCGCGCCCTCGGCGACACGGCGACCGGCCGGGTCCGCCGGGTGCTCCTGACCGTGAAACCCGCCGACCCGCTCCCGGAGCTGCCCGAGCTCGCCGAGATGTGGGTCGCCCGGGTCGACCCCGACGACCGCGAGGGGCTCGCCGACGCGTTGGCGCGCCTGGAGCTGGCCGAGCAGCAGCTCACGGCGTACCGCCGGGCGCTCCACGAGCGCATCGACGAGGCGACCGGGGAGCTCATCCTGCGCTACCGCGAGGACCCACGAGCCGCCCTGGCTCTCATCCCACAGGAGTGACCATGACCGCACCCGCACTCGCCGGCGAGACCACCCGCATCCTGCTCGACCACGGCCTGATCACCGAGGACGAGCTGGGCCGGGCGACGGAGCAGGCGGAGCACGAGCACCGCCCCGTCGTCGAGGTGCTGCTCGACCAGGGGTGCGTCGACCGGGCCGACCTGCTGCGCACGACCGCGGCGGCCGCGGGGCTGGGGTACGTCGACCTCACCGACTACACGGTCGAGGGCAGTGCGGCGGCGCTGCTGCCGCCGGACTACGCGCACCGGTGCGCGGTGCTGCCGCTGCGGCGCGAGGACGGCGAGCTGCTGGTGGCCGTGTCGGTGCGGCAGGTGGGCAACATCGAGCTCAAGGACGACCTGAGCCGGATCACCCGCAGCCCGATCCGCTTCGTGATCGCCAACCGCTCCGACATCGTCACGAAGATCGGCCAGGTCTACCGCGCCGAGGGCGAGCTGCAGGACCTCACCTCGGGCCTGGCCACCGACGAGGTCAGCCAGGAGGGCTCGCTCGCCGACCTGACCGAGGTCTCGGACGAGGCGCCCGTGGTGCGCTTCGTGAACCTGCTCATCGACCAGGCGATCAACGACCGCGCCTCCGACATCCACATCGAGCCGGCCGAGAGCGAGCTGCGGGTCCGCTACCGCATCGACGGGGTGCTCGTCGACGCCCACCGCTCCCCCAAGAACATCCAGAACGGCGTCATCTCGCGGCTGAAGATCATGGCCGAGATGAACATCGCCGAGCGGCGGGTGCCGCAGGACGGCCGGATGTCGATCAACCACCGCGGGCGCCGCATCGACCTGCGGGTCGCGTCGCTGCCGACGGTGTGGGGCGAGAAGATCGTGGCGCGGATCCTGGACAACAGCAACACCCGGCTCGGGCTGGAGGACCTCGGCTTCAGCCGCGGCAACTTCGAGCGCTACCAGGCGTCGTACTCCAAGCCCTACGGGATGCTCCTGGCCACCGGCCCCACCGGGTCGGGCAAGTCGACGACGCTCTACGCCACGCTGAACCAGCTCAGCCGGCCCGAGGTCAACGTGATCACCGTCGAGGACCCGGTGGAGTATCGGCTCCCGGGCATCAACCAGGTCCAGGTCAACCAGAAGGCGGGGCTGACCTTCGCGAGCGCGCTGCGCTCGATCCTGCGCTCGGACCCCGACATCGTGCTGATCGGCGAGATCCGCGACCACGAGACCGCGCAGATCGCGGTCGAGGCCGCGCTCACCGGCCACCTGGTGCTCTCGACGCTCCACACGAACGACGCGCCCTCCGCCGTCACGCGCCTGGTGGAGATGGGCATCGAGCCGTTCCTGGTCGGCTCGGCGATGGACGCGGTGGTGGCCCAGCGGCTGTGCCGCACGCTGTGCCCGCACTGCAAGGAGGGCTACCGGCCGGAGCCGGCCGAGCTGGCCCGCGTCGGGTTTCCGCTCGCCGAGGACGGCACGATCCCGACGCTGTTCCGGCCGGTGGGCTGCGCACGCTGTGCCCGGACTGGCTACCGCGGCCGGATGGCGCTGCACGAGGTGATGACGGTGAGCGAGGAGATCGCCTCGCTCGCGGTCGCCCGGGCCTCCACCGACGCGATCGCGCGGGCGGCGTACGACGGCGGCATGGTGGGTCTCAAGCAGGACGGCTGGGCCAAGGTCGCCGAGGGGCGCACCTCGATCGAGGAGGTCCTGCGCGTCGTCGTCATCTGACGACGCTCTCAAGTGGTCGTCCTCCGGCACCGAAGACGCAGGTGGTAGAACCCCATCGCCCGCCGGAGGAATCGTGTCCGACCTGATCCGGAGCCGTTTCGGCCTCCCCACGACCCTGCCGCGCACCGTGGCGCCGACCGCGGCCCCCGCTCCGGCCCCGATCCGCACCATGCCGACGCGGCCGCTGACCACCGCGACCGTGCCGGGCGCCGTCGCCACGCTCGACCCGCTTCCGCCGATGGAGGCATCGGCCGGCACCCCGGTCGTCCTCGACGACCTGCTGCTCGCGCTGATGAGCGCGGGCGGCTCGGACCTGCACCTGACCCAGCACGCGCCGCCGACGATCCGCCTGCGCGGCGACATGGTCGCGCTGCACGGCTACGCGCCGATGAGCGCGACCGACCTGCAGGACCTGCTGTACGGCGTACTCACGGAGCGTCAGCGCAAGGAGTTCGAGGAGGAGCTGGAGCTCGACTTCGCCTACGCGATCCCCGGCTGCGCGCGGTTCCGGGTCAACATCTTCCAGCAGCGTGAGGCGATCGGCGCGGTGATGCGGCTGATCCCCTGGGAGATCAAGGCTCTCGACGAGCTGGGGATGCCTCCCGTGATCGCCTCCTTCACCGAGCTGCGACGCGGGCTGGTGCTGGTGACCGGCGCGACCGGCTCCGGCAAGTCGACCACGCTGGCCGCGATGATCGACCGGATCAACCGGACCACGAGCGGGCACATCGTCACCATCGAGGACCCCATCGAGTTCCTGCACGAGCACCAGCGCTGCGTCGTCAACCAGCGCGAGGTCGGCGAGGACACCCACGGCTTCCAGTCCGCTCTCAAGCACGTGCTGCGCCAGGACCCCGACGTGATCCTGGTCGGCGAGCTGCGCGACCTGGAGACCATCCAGGTCGCCCTGACCGCCGCCGAGACCGGGCACCTGGTCTTCGCCACCCTGCACACCCAGTCCGCGCAGGACACGATCTCCCGGGTGGTCGACGTCTTCCCCGCCGGTCAGCAGCAGCAGATCCGCACCCAGCTGGCCGCCACGCTCCAGGGCGTCGTGTGCCAGAACCTCGTCAAGACCGCCGACGGCATGGGCCGGGCGGCGGCGGTCGAGGTGATGGTCTGCAACCCCGGCATCCGGGCGATGATCCGCGACGACAAGCTGAACCAGATCCAGGGCTCGCTCCAGGCCGGCGCCAAGGAGGGCATGCAGACCCTCAACGCGCACCTCGCGGCCCTCGTGAAGGCCGGGCGGATCACCTTCGAGGCGGGCCTGGAGGCCTGCTCGGACCGCCACGACTTCGAGACCCTCGCCCGGTCGGCCGCGGTGCGGCCGACGCCCGGTTGGTCCTGACCCCTTCGACATCAGGAGGCCGTGATGGCAACCAGCTCCACGACGTACGCCTACAAGGTCCGCGACCAGCGCGGGAAGCTGGTCGAGGGCCGGGTCGAGGCGCCCAACGAGAGCGCCGTCGCCGAGAAGCTGATGTCGATGGGGTACGCCCCGCTCGAGGTCCGGCTCGCCAACAGCGGCCTGCAGCGCGAGATCTCCTTCGGCCGGCCCAAGCGGATCCGGCTCAAGGACCTCGCGGTCTTCTCCCGGCAGTTCTCGACCATGATCAACGCCGGCCTGACCATGCTGCGCGCGCTCACGATCCTCTCCGAGCAGGTCGACAACGTCGAGCTGCGCAAGGTGCTGCGGGCGGTGAAGCAGGACGTCGAGGCCGGCTCCAGCCTCTCCGGCGCGATGGGCCGGCACACCGCCTTCCCGCCGATCATGGTCAACCTCGCGAGGGCCGGCGAGGCCGGCGGCTTCCTCGACCGCGCGCTGAACCAGGTGGCCGAGAACTTCGAGAAGGAGGTCAAGCTGCGCGCCAAGATCAAGTCGGCCATGACCTACCCGGTCGTCGTCTTCGTGATGGCGATCGTGATGTGCGCGGCGATGATGGTCTTCGTCGTGCCGACCTTCGAGGGCATCTTCACCAGCCTGGGCGGCCAGCTCCCGTTCCCGACGCGGATCCTGCTCGCGGTGGCGGACGCGATGAAGTACGTCGTCCCGGCCGTCGTCGTCGCCATCGTCGCCGCCGTGGCGTGGTGGCGCCGGTACAACCGGAGCGAGCGCGTCCGCAACGTCTGGGACCCGCTCAAGCTGCGGATGCCGGTCTTCGGCGGCCTGGTGCAGAAGCTGGCGCTGGCCCGCTTCGCCCGCAACCTCGGCACCCTGCTCGGCTCCGGCGTACCGATCCTGCAGTCCCTCGACGTCGTCGCCGACACCACGGGCTCCATCGTCGTCACCCACGCCCTGGCCGACGTCCGCGACTCCGTACGCCGCGGCGAGAGCCTCGCCGGCCCGCTCGCCGAGCACCCGATCTTCCCGACCATGGTCCAGCAGATGATCGCCTCCGGCGAGGAGTCCGGCGCCATCGACGAGATGCTGCACAAGGTCGCCGACTTCTACGACTCCGAGGTCGAGGCCACCACCGAGCAGCTCAGCGCCATGGTCGAACCCCTGATGATCGCCTTCCTCGGCGTCGTCGTCGGCAGCATGCTCGTCGCGCTGTACCTGCCGATCTTCAACGTCGGCAACCTGCTCTGACGATTGCCGTCGGCGTCTGTGCCGGCCGGGCCGGCTGATCCATCCGCCCGGAAGGTGCACATACCTCAACCTGGCCATTGTCGCCCGCGGGCAGCACGAGGAGCATTGGGGTTGCTCATCCTCGAGCTAGGAGGGCGCGATGTGCCGCAGGACGACGGTCGGAGTTCTCGTCGCTGCCTGCCTCCTCGCAACGCCATCGGCTGACGCCGACATCATCGGGAGCGACGGTGCCGACGCCATCGTCGGCACCGACCGTTCCGACGAGCTCGTGGGCCGCGGAGGGCGCGACCTGATCCGGGGGCTGCGTGGCGGCGACTCCCTCCGGGGCGGAGCAGGCGCCGATTCGATCGCCGCAGGTCCCGGCGCGGACTACGTACGCGGTGGGCAGGGGCGGGACTACCTCGAAGGTGGAAAGGGATCTGACCTGCTCTACGGGGGCAGGCAGGCTGACAGTGTCGCGGGAGGCACCGGCAACGACCTGATAGCGGCGGGCGTGCCGGAGATGAGCTCACACCAGGGAGCGGTCGGGACGTCGTCCGCGCCGACAGCGGAAGGGACTTGATCTTCGTGGACATCGACGGAGCCGTCGACCGGATCTCGTGCGGAGCCGGGGATGACGTCGTTGTCTATGACTGGGTAGGCGACGGGTCGCTCGGGGAGTCGGTTGACCCCGCTGACGTCCTCTGCGACTGCGAGACCGTCTATATCGACCCGAGCTGAGGTCACGCCCTGTCTCGTCGACGAGCGTCGCCCGTCGGCATGGTCGGTCACACGAGATCAGCACTCTCATGCCGATGAGCGGGCGGTCGCCCGGCACCGCTGGCAGACTCGCGCCCATGACTTCTTGGCGCGATTCCACGCCTGAGCACGTTCAGGCTCAGTTCGACGGGCTCTTCGGGCTGGGTCTCGACGCTGCGCTCGACATGCTGGCGAAGCGCAAGGAGTTCTATCCGTTCGGAATCGAGGCGCGCGGCGGTGAAGCTGTGATGGTCGGGAGCGAGCCTGGCCTCGGTGACGACCCCGAATCGCAGGCGGTGCTGGACCTTCTTTACGAAGGCGGCCGCCGTCGCAGCGCTGACATGGACGCTGTGGCGTATGTCTGCGACGTCCGTCTTCGCGAGCCTGACTCAGACGCCGTGCGTATAGATCTGGAGCACCGCGATGGCCACGCTCTGCAGATCGTCACGCCCTATCGCATCAAGAGGTTCGGCCGCGGCGTGGAGTCCGGACAGATGTCAGTGTCTAGCGGAGTCCGACGGATCTGGGGTTGACCCCAGCGCGAACCGATCGTTCGTGCCGATGAGCGTGCGGAGTCCATCATTCGGCGAGCTCCGCCACGACCGCGTCCCAGTCTGGCGCACAGACGACGGATGGCCACTGCGGGTCGCTCTCCCCGCGTCCGGTCAGGTGGACGTACGCCCATTGCCCGACCGCAGGAAGCCAGAAGACGACATCCTTCAGGTGGCGGCGCACCGCGACCGCGCGGACGTTCACCCCGTGCAAGAGGTGCCCATCCGGCAATTCACGCCTCAGCGCGTGTTCAATCTCTACCGCGTCGGATGACTCGACCTCCCACCATTCACCCGGTAGGCGGGCGAGATCGAATGGAGGAACGGCCACGAGGCGATCCTGGCACGCGCGCTGTCTACTGGGTCCCGCACGACTCTGCCGAGAGTCGGGCACGCTGAGCGGAAGTCTGGCCCACCGTTTTCGGGGTGACCGCCCGCGAAGGACGGTCACCCCTGGCGGCTGGCCCGACTCAAACGGTGCCGTCCCCCTTGGGTTCAGTGACGCTCGGAACCAGCGCCGAGCGTTGAGCAGCCTGGCTGCCCAGCCTACGCGAAGCTCGCTCGCAAGTGCCGCCCGATAGGAAGCGCGGTCATGCCGATGAGCGGAGACGTAACAGCGCGGACCTCTGGCGGCCACGCCCGAACCGGAGCACACTGACGCATGCGCACCCTCACACGTCGCCTCGCTCCGCACTCCCGCACTGCGTGGCTCACGTTCACCGCGGTCGCGGTGGTGGCATTGGTCGTCGCGGTCTCGACTGTCGTGCTGAACCACGGTGGCCGGACGGCTGTCGTCGCAACCGCGGCCACATGGCTGGTGGCAATGGTCGTCCTGGCCGCCTTCCTCGACGCCGTCCTAGTGCCAGCTAACCCCGACGCACGCCGTCGCGCCGGCCACACTGCCGGCTGGAGCGGCACTCTCGGTGCTGCGGGCTGGTCGGACGGCGGTGGCCATGGTGGCTCTGGCGACAGCGGTACATCCTGCAGCTGACCTGTTCCGGTCAAGTCGTGAGTCGGTCAACTGCGCCATCGGGCGATCCGTCGCCATGCCGACCTGCGTGGTGACGTCATCCAGACGCCGAGGGGTTTCGTCCCCTCGGCGAGGACGAAACCGGCGGTCACGTCATCGTGCGCCTTCGTAGAACACAAGAGAGTGCCCGAAGATCCCGATCCGCACTTCCCCGTGGAGCAGCCGTTTCCTTCCGCCGCCACACGTAACTTCCGCGTGCTCGCACGCCTGCAGCAGACGAGTCCGCGGACGCTGGGACTGTTCGCACCACGGCCTGGACGCCGACCCGACCGCGAGTGCGGATTGCAGATTGCGGATTGCGGCACTCTGCCGGTAGATGCCCGACACCACCGACCTACGTTCGTCGGTGAAATCTGACGCCGCCCTCGGGGATGCGTTCGGTGGCGTAGGTCGGGTCGTGTGCCCGGTGGTGATGGTGGGAGCAGAGCAGCATCCCGTCGGCGAGGTCGGTGCGGCCGCCGGCGGCCCAGGGGGTGCCGGCGTGGTGGGCTTCGCACCACGGTGCCGGGATGTGACAACCCTCGGCGCGGCATTCGCCGTCGCGGATGGCGAGGGCGCGGCGCTGGGCGCGATTGAAGAAGCGTTGACTGCGGCCGAGGTCGAGGACCTCGCTCTTCCCGCCGAGGACCGCCGGGACGATCCCTCCCGTGCAGGCCAGGCGGCGGGCCTCGGCGGCGGTGATCCGGTCGTGGGAGTCGCCCGGAGCGGGGTTGCCGAGGGTCGCGGTGGCGAGGTCTGCTCTAAGCGAGTCCAGGGACATGGTCACGACCAACGTCGTCGCATCGCCGCCGTGGATCGGGAGGCGGGTGGGGTCGAGGGTCTCCAGGAGGTGGCAGAACGCCTGGGCTGTCTTGCGGCCGTAGGGCACGGGGTTGCTGGTTGGCTCACTGGGTTTCGAGGCTCGCTTCGCTCGCACCTCAACCAGCGTTGAGTCGGCGTTCGGTCCCTCCTCAACCAGCGACGGGTCAGCCGGCGGGGTGGTGTCGTCGCGGCGGGGGTTGGTGAAGGCGTGCAGGTAGGTCGCGAGGCGGGCCGCGGAGGCGTCGGGGATCAGGCCACTGATCCTCGTGGTGCCGTCCCCGAGGGCGCGCAGGCCCAGGCGCATGCGGTGGTGGGCGGAGGCTTCGAGGTCGGCGAGGTGGCGGGCCTCGACGGCTTCGGCGATCTCCGGGGCGATGACGTCGAGGATGCGACGGCCCAGACGGGCCAGCTCGGTGGGGTCGAAGCGGTCAGCGTACCCCACCAGGGCGGCCTCGGCCTCGTCGACCACGGACGAGGACACCTCGGCCGGCAGCTTGGCCAGGGCGGAGGCGATGACGCGCGCTTGGTCGAGGTTCACCCGCCCCTCCCGCAACGCCGCCGCCAGCACCGGCCGCTCCCCCAGCGCCGAGGCCAACCGCAGGTCGGCCGCGCAGTCGCCCCGGCGGCGGTGCGTCGCGGACGCCGTCCAGGCGCCTGCGTCGCGGGCGCCGGTCTCCTCGGCGACGTCAGCGGCGTCGGCGGTGACCCGGAGACGGAGCTCGGCGACCCGTGCCTCGACCGCGGCCAGCTCGACCAATGCCGCCGCCTTGTCGGGCGCGGTCATGAAGGCGGGGTTCACGTCGGCGACTGACTTCAGCGCACCGGCGATCTCAGCCGCGGCCTGGCGGATCGGGTGGGCCATGCGAGCCTCCGAGAGCTCTACGAGATGACCATCCCAGTATGGTCGAACGCACGTTCGATCGCAACCGAGTTTCCACAATCCGAGGAACCGTTCGCTGCTGGTCCGCTCGAACTTTCCCGTTGTCCTCCCGTGCCCGTCCCCGACAGATCGCCGACCGCCGGGGTCACCACCCCCGCCGCAGTGCCCGCGCCCACGAGCCGAGCACCGCGACCCCCAGGAGGGGCGCCAGGACGGCAGCCGTCGCCACACCCTGCACGGAGGTGAGCAGCGACAGCACGAGAACGAACACGGGCAGTGGAAGGACGGTCATCACCGCTGACGCCCCCAGGAGCAGGACGCTCTGTGCGTCCGGCCGCCGTGGCGCGAGGACGAACGCCGCGGCGACCGCGGCGACCAGGGCGCCGACCACCCAGAGCCACCAGGCCTGACGCCACCGCTCAGGATCCTCCAGCGTGCCGCACGGGGCCTTCTGACAGGCGCCGCCCGAGTGGAACAGCTCCGGCTGCAGGGGCGCCGAGGCGCCGGCGACGACCATCACGACCAACCCCACCGCCCCCAGCAGCAGCCAGCCCCTCGACATCATGGCGTCCATCCTGCCCACTCCACGAGGATGTGCGGATGAAGTGGCCGCTGGATCTCGGCGCCGGGATCGGCGAAGGTGATCTGTCGCTGCGCCCCTACTCCTCTGACGACGCTTCGTCGCTCTTCGCCGCCCTGGCGGATGGGCGAGCCTGGGAGCACATCCCCCGCGTGATCCCGACCGACGCGGACGCCCTGGACGCGATGATCCGGGCCAAGCTGGTCGACGGCCGTCGCACGACCTTGGTCATCCGTCTCGATGGACGCATCGTCGGTATGACCTCGGTGCTCTTCGATCCCGCCGACCCGGCCGGCGTCGAGGTCGGCGGCACCCAGGTCGACCCGAACAAGTGGGGCACCGGTGTCAATCACCAGGCCAAACGCCTGCTCCTCGCGGCCTTGTTCAGCCACGGAGCTCGTTGGGTCCAGCTCCGCACGGACGAGCGCAACGAGCGGTCGGCGGCCGCGATCCGCAAGCTCGGCGCGCGCGATCTGGGGACGCACCAGGATGTCCGGGTCCGACGAGACGGTACGCAGCGGCGCAGCCTGCTGTTCCGTATCGATCGGCCCCCGAGCTAGAGGCGGCACGCGAGCGCGAGCTCCACCTGCGTCCACATCTGCACAGAACCTCCACACGTCGTCCCCCAGTCCTGCGCGCCCGCGCGCCTAGCCTTCGGGACATGCGCAGCACGAGCCGCCGGGTCCTCGTCGTCGAGGACGATCCGGTCATCAACCAGGCCGTCTCCGACCGCCTCGAGTCCGAGGGGTACGACGTCGTCCGGGCCTGGGACGGTCCCGGCGCCGTGGCCGCGGACGCCGAGCACCGTCCCGACGTGGTCGTGCTCGACGTGATGCTGCCCGGCTACGACGGTCACGAGGTCTGTCGCCGCATCCAGGCCGCGCGACCGGTGCCCGTCCTCATGCTCACCGCCCGCACCGACGAGGCCGACGTGCTGGTCGGCCTCGGGGTCGGCGCCGACGACTACCTCACCAAGCCGTTCCGGATGCGCGAGCTGGTCGCGCGGGTCGGCGTACTCCTGCGGCGGGTCGCGCGGGCCACCGAGCTCGCCGGTCGCCAGGCGCTCGAGCTCGGTGACCTGCGCGTGGACGCGCCGGCCCGGCGGGTGTGGTGTGGCGCGGAGGAGGTGCGGCTGACGCCCACCGAGTTCGACCTGCTGCTCTGCCTGGCGGCGACGCCGGGCGCGGTGGTCACCCGCGACAAGCTGCTCGCCGACGTGTGGGGCTGGGACGGCGCCACCGGCACCCGCACCGTCGACAGCCACGTCAAGGGCCTGCGCGCCAAGGTCGGCGCGGACCTGATCCGCACCGTGCACGGCGTCGGGTACGCCTTGGAGCTGCCGGCGTGAGCGGGCCGACGTCCCCGCGGGCCGAGCCCCTGGCCCGGGTCGCCTCGGTCAAGGTGAAGCTCGGCCTGCTCGTCGCCGTCAGCGTCACCGTCGCGGCCGTGATCGCCTCCGTCGGCCGCGCCGCCGGGGTCGCGGCCTGGCTCAGCATCCCCGTGACCGTCGCGCTCGCACTCGGCGTCACCCAGCTGCTCGCGGTGGGGATGACCTCGCCACTGCGCCAGATGACCGCTGCCGCGCAGCGGATGGCCAAGGGCGACTACGACGTCCGGGTCACCGACACCTCCAGCGACGAGGTCGGGGAGCTGGCCCGCGCGTTCAACCGGATGGCCCGCGACCTCGCCACCGTCGACCGGCAGCGCCGCGACCTGGTGGCCAACGTGAGCCACGAGCTGCGCACTCCCCTGGCAGGTCTGGTCGCGGTCCTGGAGAACGTGGTGGACGGCGTCGCCCCGCGCGACCCGGACACGCTGGCGGCCGCGCTCGCGCAGGCGGAACGCATGAGCGGCCTGGTCGAGGACCTGCTCGACCTCGCCCGGGTCGACGCCGGCAGGGCGCCGCTCACGCCGGCGCCGGTCTCGATCGGCGCACTGCTCGAGGCCGCTGTCGCGGAGGCGCGGGTCCTCGGACGCCAGGTGGAGTACGACGTCCGCGTCGACCCCGACGACCTCGTGGTCCAGGCGGACCCCGCCCGGCTCCGGCAGCTGGTCGCCAACCTGCTCGACAACGCCTCCCGGCACAGTCCCGCCGGCGGGACGGTCGTGGTGTCAGCGACACGGACGGGAGAGCGCTACCGGATCGAGGTCCACGACCAGGGGCCGGGCATCGCCGCCACCGACCGGGAGCGGGTCTTCGAGCCGTTCGGAACGCTGCGCGCGGTGGCCGTCTCCCCCGATGGCGGCACCACGGGCAGCACCGGGCTGGGCCTGGCCATCGCCCGCTGGGTCAGCGACCTGCACGGCGGGTCGATCCGGTTCCTGGATCCCGAGCCCGGTGCCGGCGGTGCGCGGGTGCGGGTGGACCTGCCCCTCGCGCCGCCGGACCGCCCGATCGACGACCCCGAGGAGCTCCCGGTGCCCGCACCACCTGCCGCGCCGTCGGCGACCACCCCCCTCCCCCCGACCTCGGTCGTGGAAGACCTGCTCGGCGGCTTCTGGCCCGAGCGGGGCGTCCCGGCACGGCTCGGCCTGCTGCTCGGCGCGCTGGCCACCGGCGTCCTCGGCAGCCTGGTCCTGCCCGAGCGCAGCCTCGGTATCGGCACCTTCCTGCTGCTGCTCGCCGCCGGCGGCGTGGTGCTCGCCGCCTGCCAGGACCCGCGCGACCGGTTCACCCGGCTCTGCGCCGGCCTGTGCGTGCTGCTCGCCGCCGTCCCGGCACTCCGGGCGGCGGAATGGATCGCCGTATTGTGCCTACTCGCCGGTGGGGTCACCTGCGTCGTCGGCGTGACCCGGGGTCGCACGGTGCCCGGGTTCGTGCTGAGCGGGCTGGCCTGGCCGCTCGCCGGACTCCGGGGACTTCCGTGGCTCGGCCGCACCCTCGGCGTGCTCCCCGGACTGGCGCAGGGCGCCGCCCTGCTGCGGACGGTGATCTGGTCGGCACTGGTGCTCGTCGTCTTCGGCGCACTGCTCGTCTCCGCGGACGCGTTGCTGGCCGAGTGGGTGGGCGCACTGCTGCCGGACCTGACCGTCGACACCGTCGTGCTGCGGATCTTCGTCACGATCGCGGTCGGTGGCGCGGTCCTCGCGGCGGCGTACCTCGCACTCAACCCGCCCCGCGTCGAGCGTCGGGACGCGACGCCGCGCCCGGTCGGCAACCGCTATGAATGGCTGGCGCCGGTCGCCGTGGTGATCGTGGTGTTCGCGGCGTTCCTGATCGCCCAGGCCACCGTGGTGTTCGGCGGTCACGACTACCTGCGCGAGACAACCGGCCTCACCTACGCCGACTACGTCCACCAGGGTTTCGGTCAGCTCACCGTCGCCACTGCGCTGACCCTGCTGGTGATCTGGATGGCGTCGCGCAAGGCGCCGCGGACCACGCCGCAGGACAGGCTCTGGCTGCGGGTCGCGGTGGGACTGCTCTGCCTCGAGACCCTGGTCGTCGTGGCATCGGCGCTCTACCGGATGCACGTCTACCAGGAGGCCTACGGCTTCACCCGGTTGCGCCTGCTGGTCGACGTCTTCGAGGGCTGGCTCGGGCTGCTCGTGCTCGCCGTGCTGGCGAGCGGAATCGCGCTGAGGGGCGCGTGGCTGCCGCGGTTCGCCCTCGTCTCAGGCGTCGCGGCGCTGCTCGGCCTGGCCGCGCTCAACCCCGACGCGTGGATCGCGCGGCACAACATCGACCGCCTGGAGGAGACCGGCAAGGTCGACTGGTCCTACCTCCAGGAGCTCTCCGACGACGCCGTCCCCGTCCTCGCCGAGCTCCCGGACGACCGAGCCGCCTGCGCCCTCACCGGCTGGGAGGAGAGCGACGACGACTGGCTGGAATGGAACCTCGGCCGGGCGCGCGCCGCCGACGCCGTGGTCGAGCACCTCGAAGGCGTCCTGATCCCCGGTACCTGGAGGTACGTCGAGGTCCGCTGCCCCGAGGCCGCCGTCGGAGACCGGTGACGGGGCATCCGGGCCCGACTGGCTGCCGTCGACGATGCTGACCGACGAGGGCACCTGGCCTAGGGACGCTGCCGAGGGGCTACCGCCGGCCGACCGAGTCGCTGCCCGGGCCGCCGGCGATCCGGTCACGACCAGGTCCGCCCACGAGCCGGTCACGACCAGGCCCGCCCAGGAGCCGGTCGTAGCCCGCGCCTCCCATCAGGACGTCGTGGCCCCCGCGGCCGGCGAGCACGTCGTGTCCCGCGCCACCGAGGATGCGGTCGTCCCCGGCGCCCCCGCGCAGCACGTCGTTGCCACCCAGACCCCGGATGATGTCGTCGCCGGCGCCGGCGCAGATCACGTCGCGGCCGGGGGTCCCGACGAGGACGTCGTCGCCGGGGGTGCCCTGGATGGTGCAGGGGCGGCCGCGCAGCACGGTCAGGGTGAAACTGGCGCTGGCGCGCGCGCCGGTCGCGTCGGCGACGGTGACCGTGATCTCGGCGGTGCCCCAGCGGCCGGCCGGCAACTCGAGGCCGAGCCGGCGCTCAGCACCGGTGCCGCTCACGGTGAGCGCCGAGCGTGGGACCAATCGGGTGTCGTCGGAGACGGCCCTGACCCGCAGGTCGGCGGCCGGCGTGACGTCGTCGTCCACCGTGAACGCGATGCTGCCGAGCCGGCCGCCGTCCTGCACGACCTGGTCGGAGAGGCCGCTGATGCTCGGGGCCTCGTTGCGGGCCGTCACGGCAAGGGTCACCGTCACGGGCGTCGAGCCCGCCGAGCCGTCGTGCGCCCGGTAGGTGAACGAGTCCGACCCGGCGTAGCCGGTGGCCGAGGTGTAGGTGAACGTGCCGTCGGGGCGCAGGGTGAGCGTGCCGTGCGCCGGCTCCGTCACGAGTACGGCGGTGAGCGCGTCGCCCTCGGCATCGGTGTCGTTGAGCGTCACGCGCGCCCCAGCGGCGACGGTCAGCGTGGTGTCCTTGGCGGTGGTGTAGGCGTCGGGCGCCGCGACCGGCGCGTCGTTGACCGGGGTGATGGTCAGTGCGACGGTCGTGGTGGCGGAGGTCGCCGTACCGTCGGAGGCGCGGTAGGTGAACGAGTCGCTCGTGGTCTCCCCGCCGTCGTGGACGTAGGAGAACGTGCCGTCCTCGTCGAGCGACAGGGTGCCGTGGGCGGGACCGGTGACCACGGCCGCGGACAGCGGGTCGTCGTCGGCGTCGGTGTCGTTGGCCAGCACGCTCGTGGCGCCGCCGACCAGGGCCGTCGCCGTGCCGCCCTCGGCCACCGACGCCGCGTCGGCCACGGCGACCGGCGCGTCGTTGACCGCCGTGACGGTCAGCGCGACCGCGGCGGGGACGGAGGTCGTCGTACCGTCGGAGACGCGGTAGGTGAAGGCGTCGGGGCCGGAGTATCCGGCGTCGGGGGTGTAGGCGAAGCTGCCGTCGGAGTTCAGGACGAGCCGGCCATGGGCCACGTCGCTCACGAGCGCGACGGTCAGTACGGCGCCCTCCGCGTCGGTGTCGTTGCCTCGGACCCCGGGCGCGGCGACAGTCAGCGTGGCGTCCTCGGCGACCGTGTAGGCGTCGGGGACGGCCACCGGGGCGTCGTCGACCGGGTTGACGGTGATCGAGACGGTGACGGTGTTCGAGGATCGGTCGCCGTCGCTCGCCCGGTAGGTGAACGAGTCGGTCGGGGTCTCGCCGCCGTCATGGGTGTACCTGAAGGTGCCGTCGGGGTTCAGCGTCAGCGTGCCGCGCGAGGGACCGGTGACCAGGACCGCGGTCAGGGACTGCTCCTCGGCGTCGGTGTCGTTGTCCAGGACGCTGGTGACGGCACCGCTGAGCGTGGCGGCCGTGCCACCCTCGGCCACGGTCATGCTGTCGCCCACGGCCACCGGGGCGTCGTTGACCGGCGTGACGGTGATCGTCACGGTCACGGTGTTCGAGGACCGGTCGCCGTCGCTGACACGGTAGGTGAACGAGTCCGAGGTGGTCTCGCTGCCGTCGTGCACGTAGGTCAAGGTGCCGTTGGCGTTCAGCGTCAGCGTGCCGCGGGTGACGTCACTGACCAGCTGCGCGGTCAGGGTGTCGCCGTCGGCGTCGGTGTCGTTGGCCAGCAGGCTGGTGGCGCCACCCGTGAGCGTCGTCGCGGTGCCACCCTCCGCCACGCTCAGCGCGTCGGCCGTGGCCACCGGGGCCGCATTGCCCGGCGTCACGGTGATGCTGACCTCGGCCGGTGCGGACTGGGCGTTTCCGTCGGAGGCCCGGTAGGCGAACGAGTCGGACCCGGAGTAGTCGGCGCTCGGCGTGTAGCGGAAAGTGCCGTTGGCGTTCAGCGTCAGCGAGCCGTGAGCGGGGTTCCGGGTGACCACGGCCGAGAGCGGAGTGTTCTCCGCGTCCGTGTCGTTCGCGAGCACGCTGGTGGCTCCCCCGACCAGCGCCGTCGCCGACCCGTCCTCGCCCACCTCGATGCTGTCGGCGACCGCCACCGGGGCGTCGTTGACGGGATCGATCGTGATGGTCACGGTCGCGGTGTTGGAGGAGCGGTCGCCGTCGCTGACGCGGTAGGTGAACGAGTCCGTGGTGGTCTCGCTGCCGTCGTGGGTGTAGGTGAACGTGCCGTCCGACTGCAGCGACAGGACGCCGCGGGCGGGGTTGCTCACCCGCTGGGCGGTGAGTACGCCGTTCTCCGGGTCGAAGTCGTTGGCCAGGACGCTCGTGGACCAGTTCGCCAGGTTCGTCGCGGTGGCGCCCTCGTTGAGCCGGATGCTGTCGGCGACGGCCACCGGCGCGTCGTTGACCGGGGTCACGGTGATCGTCACCGTCGCGACGTTGGACAGCGCGAAGCCGTCCGAGGACTGGTAGGTGAACGTCACCGGCCCGGCGTACTCAGCGGCGGGCAGGTAGGTGAAGGTGCCGTTCGCGTTCAGCGTCAGGCTGCCGGAGTCCGGGCTGGTCACGAGCAGCACCGTCAGCGCGTCGCTCTCGGCATCGGTGTCGTTGAGGGTGATCCGGTTCGCCGCGGTCACGGTCAGGACGGTGTCCTCCGGGACCGTGTAGGCGTCGTCGACCGCCACGGGGGCGTCGTTCACCGGCGTCACGGTCACGGTGACCACGGCGGCCGGCGAGAGCGACGTGCCGTCGCTGGCGCGGTAGGCGAAGGAGTCGGTCCGCACCTCGCCGCCGTCGTGGTCGTAGCGGAAGGTGCCGTCCGGGTTCAGCGTGAGCGTGCCGTGATCGGGCAGGCTCGTCAGTACGGCGACCAGCGGGTCGTCCTCCGGGTCGGTGTCGTTGGCGAGCACGCTCGCGAGCGGGACTCCGGCGAGCGTGGTCGCCGTGCCGCCCTCGGCCACCACGATGCCGTCGTCGTTCGCCACCGGCGCGGCACCGGACGCCGCCGCGGGGGCGGCGATCGCGACGGAGGCGGCGACGAGCCCCGCCGTCGTCGTGAGCAGCAGGGCACGGACACGTCGGGGAATCAGGTGCAGCACCCGCACAGCCTTGCTCCTCACGCGGTGCCGCGGGCGGGAATGCGCGAAGTGGCACGACCGGCCATCCCACGAACCGCCTCGGCTCCGATGTCCCGTGACCATCCTCACGCCGGCGCGTGACCTCCGTCCCGTCGTCGGCGTCCTGCCTGGCATGGCTGATCGTGGACAACGTTCCGCCGCATCGGGTCGGTGAGGGCGACGTCATCGTCGTCACCTAGGGCGCCGGGAGGTCGCCTATTTGCACGTCGAGGCCATGGACCCTGTCGTCTGAGCAACGCACTCATCTGCCGCTTCCCGAGGGGCGTTCGTGAGTGACGCAAACTGCCATCACCGACTGTGATGTCGTGGCACGATCCGGGCCGTGAGAGAACTTGGGCCGGCCGTGACCGGAGTCTTGTTGTTGTTTATTGCCGGGTTCTTGCGCGCAGGTGAAAGAAACAGTGCGGATCCAGAACTGGTCCTAGGAGCGTTCTATGCACTCGCCGGGCTGGGCATCATGGCGCTGATGGCTGCGGGAGTCTCCCTAGGAATCCGCCTCTCTCGCGATTGACCGCGAATGCGCGCTCGCCCGCATCTGCCGCCAAGCGCGGTCTTGCCGAGGAGCGGAGGCACAAGCAGCTCGGACCTCTGGCGGCCACGCCCGAACCGGAGCACACTGACGCATGCGCACCCTCACACGTCGCCTCGCTCCGCACTCCCGCACTGCGTGGCTCACCTTCACCGCGGTCGCGGTGGTGGCGTTGGTCGTCGCGGTCTCGGCTGTCGTGCTGAACCACGGTGGCCGGACGGCTGTCGTCGCAACCGCGGCCACATGGCTGGTGGCAATGGTCGTCCTGGCCGCCTTCCTCGACGCCGTCCTAGTGCCAGCTAACCCCGACGTACGCCGTCGCGCCGGCCACACTGCCGGCTGGAGCGGCACTCTCGGTGCTGCGGGCTGGTCGGACGGCGGTGGCCATGGTGGCTCCGGCGACGGCGGTACTTCCTGCAGCTGACCTGTTCCGGTCAATTCGTGAGTCGGTCAACTGCGCCGTCGGGCGCTCCTCTCGATCTGATCGGCACGAGACTTCGCTCCTCGGCGATTCGCGCGCTGGCATCATGCGCGTCGTGAACACCGCCTTGAAAGCGCGGGTCAGGAAGCGGCCACAACGCCGTTGGCCCCGACGAAGCTTGATCGCGCTCGTGGTGGTCGGGCTCGCCGCCTCCGCCGGAGCCCTCGGTCTGCGCTTCCTCGGACAGAACCGGGTGATCGAGGCCGGCAACATCGTCGTCGCCGTCGAGGGCCGCCACGTCGACTACTCCCGCCCCCTCCAGGCACACGACCCCGAAGAGATCGGCACCGGTTCTGCCGGCCGCATCGGCTTGGTCGGCGGTCGATGCGTCGGCTTCGTCGGCGACCCCGCCCGCCCCGGGCAACGAGATCTGGTGATCGTGTGGCCGTACGGGACAACGGTGAGCGGCAAGGACGAGGACGTGGTGATCGAGTCGGAGGGAGCGACCATCCGCCTGGGTGACTGGGTCGAAGGTGGACGCGGGCTGGGCCACGACTTCAGCGGAATCACGGAGAAGCTTCCCGTGGACTGTCGCCCTGACAAGCTCGACCAGTTCAGCGCAGGAGGTTGAAGGCACTCGCACTGGCATGCCATCCAGAACTCTGGTCGAGCGCACAGGTGTGCTGTTGGGAGGACGGCGGCTGTGGTGAGATCAGGACGTGTCGAGCCGTGAGGATGCGCGTCCACCGAGGCACCTCGGCGACTATCCGGATGGTGCGTACTGGTCGGCGGGACCCCATCCTCATGATGAGGACGGGGTCGACGAGCACACGGTCCAGGGATCGGTGATCCGCTTCATGTGGGACTACGGCGTGCAGGTCCCGTTATGGGATGCCGAAGGGTTGCTGCCTGAGGACCCCGAGTGGCTGCGGAGGTCCCTGGGAGTGAGCGATCCGCTCATCGAGGACCTCGCACGGTGGGGCGACGAGATGGATGCTCTCGACGCCGACCCGCGTCGTCGGACGAGCGAGGCGTACGACGCTCTCGATGCGCGCGCACGAGATCTCGTGCAGCGGCTCCGGACAGAGCTCGGCTCCCGGTTCAGCATTTCCTACCGACCTTGGTGACAGCCGCCTGGTCGCAGGCGAACTGTGTGGTCGCGATGACCGCGATCCACCTGGCGGGACTCGGCGTGCTCCTCTTTCGCAAGCGCTGAGCCACCCGCGCCGTACCTACGCGCGAGCGTGCGCGGTCAGCTGCGCCGCGAGCTCGACCGACGCCTCGATCTCCTCGCGCCGGATCGAGACGCTCTCCACGTTGAGGCCGAACGGTACGTCGAGCCGACGGCAGAAGTCGATGAGCTCGGAGGCGGTCGCCGCCGCCTGCTCCAGGGACGCCCGTAGCGGGTTCGTCGCGTGCCGCAGGTCGTTCTCGATCCATCGCGGGACGTCGACCCCGAGCCAACGGAGGAACTCCAGGGTCTTCATCGAGCCGCACACCGAGAAGGTGAAGACGATCGGCACCGGGACGAGCCCGGCGGACGCGCAGGCGTACCGGTAGTCGGAGACGAGGTTCTTGGCGGCGTTGAGGTCGTAGACGACCTGGGTGACGAAGAACCGGCACCCCGCCTGCTGCTTCGCGATCAGGCGCAGGTGCTCGTTCTCGCGGCGGCTGTGCCGCTCCGGGATCGCCACTCCCCCGAGCAGGAGTTCGGGATTCAGCTCGGCGCACAGGCCCTGCGCGTCGGCGAGGGACACCGGCGGGGTGGTGCCGCTGGAGGCGGCGCCGACCATCACGGTCAGGGTACGGCGGGGATCCTGCGCGGACAGCCAGGTACCGAGAGTCTCAGGCTGGTACTTGCCGACCGCGCGGTAGACGACGACCGGCGTGCGCCACGCCTGGAGGTGCTCCGCCCGGTACGTCGACGGGTCGACCGTCGGACTGAACGGGAACGGACGCTCGACCGGGTTGCGGGAGCTCTCGTCATCGATGTCGTAGAGGACCAGTCCGTCGAGGTCGAGGTGGTCCAGTCGCTCGATGGTCGCGCGGGCGATGTCGGGCAGCCGGTCGGCCGGGGTCGACTGCCGGGGCGGCGTGACGGCGAAGAGGACGAAGTCGCCCCGCCCCTCCCTGATGCGCGCTGCGACGTCCACGGCGGCAGGGTAGACGGCAGCACCCGTAGCCTCCATCGGGTGAGACCCACAGCACCGGACCTGGCCCGCCTGGGTGTGCCCGACGACGGCTGGACGCCGGTCGACGTGGGCGAGTCCTCGGCCCTGGTCCTCGTGCACGACGACGGCGACCGGTACGCCAAGGTGGTGGCCGCCGACGAAGTCGCCGAGCTCGCCCGGGAGCGCGACCGGTTGGTCTGGGCCGCGGCCCACGGCATCGCGGTCGCGGAGGTGCTGCACTGGTCGTCCGACGACGCCGGGGCCTGCCTGACGACGAGTGCCGTGGCGGGCATCCCCGCCGACCGGCTCGAGCCCCACCGCGTCGGGGCGGCCTGGCCGCACATCGTGCGCGCCGTGCGCGACCTGCACGAGACGCCGACGTCGGGGTGCCCCTTCGACCGGGGCCTGCGGCTCATGTTCGGCCTCGCCACGGACGTCGTGGCACGTGATGCGGTGAACCCGGAGTTCCTGCGTCCCGAGCAGGAGGGTCAGGACCCGGGTGAGCTGCTGGCGGGCCTCGCCACCGAGCTGCCTCCCCGTCTGGAGCAGGAGGACGGCGACCTCGTCGTCTGCCACGGCGACCTCTGCCTGCCGAACATCGTGCTGGATCCCGAGTCGCTCGAGGTCGTCGGGTACGTCGACCTCGGCAGGCTCGGCCTGGCCGACCGCCATGCCGACCTGTCGCTCCTGCTCGCCAACGCCCAGGACACCTGGCCCGAGCACGCCGCGCTGCTCGGCGCCGGCCTGGCATCCCACTACGGGCATCCGGTCGACGCGGAGCGACTCCGCTTCCACCTGCTCCTGGATCCCCTCACCTGGGGATAGCGCGCGGGCGCCCGCCCCCGGACGGCCAGATCGTCCGGGGGCGGGCGGTTCGGTGCCGACCCGAGCGGGGTCAGTAGGCGGCTGCGACCTCGCCGTACGCCTTGATCCCCCACGCCGAGCGCACCGGGTCGAGGAAGTACGGCGGGGGCGCGAAGCGCAGCCGGGTGTCGTACTCGTAGTTCTTGTCGTAGCCCGTACCCGATGTGGTCGCGACGGGTCCGCGGTAGCGCTGGGCGAAGGAGCCGAAGAGGCTCAGCGTGCCCAGACCGCTGGTCGAGCCCTTGTCCCAGGCCTGGACGTTGAAGCTGTGCATGAGCGTCAGGATCGAGGCCTGCACGACGGCGTTCTGGAACTTGCCCTTGCTCTCCGGGCGGTCCATGTCGGAGAACGTGCCCGAGCTGGATCTCTTCACCGGGTGGTAGACCTTCACCGAGTTGCCGGCGATCAGCCCGAGCGCCTCGGTGCCGGTCTTGCCGCCGTGGTACTTCAGGTGGTCGGTGATGATGATGTTGTTGTCCGCGACCAGCGTCATCCGGCCCTTGAGGGTGCCCTCGACGTACAGCGTGCCGTAGCGGCAGTTGGCGTCGGGCAGGGTCTCGTTCCAGTCGTCGGTCTGCGGGAAGCTGCTGATCGTGGCCGCCTTGCAGGAGCCGTTGCTGTTCGTCTGCGGGGTCGGACCGCCGGCAGGGATGTCGCGCACGATGATCAGCCGGTTGTGCGGGATCGTCAGCGTCTGCGCGACGGTCGGGCGGTCCTTGAACTCCGTCGCGTTGCCGCAGCCGGTGTTCAGCGCCGTCTGGGAGTAGGGGCTCCACACCTGCATGGTCGAGTACGCCGCCGTGGTGGCCACCAGCTTGATCCGGGTCGGTCCGGTGTAGAGGCACCCGGGCTCCTCGGTCTTCGTGGCGTCGACGTAGGGGCGCAGGTCGCCGACCGTGGTCGGGAGCTCGATCTCGGGCCGGTAGCTGATGCCCTTCTCGAAGATCGGGTTCGCGGTGGAGCCCGCCTTCGCGTAGCACTGCTTGCCCGTGGGCTTGTCGCAGTCCGGCCACGACGTCGTGGTGGTGCCCTTGAAGCGGACGGCGCCACCCGTGAGGATCCGGTCGTTGGTGTGCATCGGGCCGTTGATGACGTCGCCGCCCGCGAACTGGATGTTGACGCAGTCGGAGTTGCGGGGGCTGGTGGTGGGCCACCAGTAGCGCACGCAGTTGGCCGCGGCCCAGGTCGTGGTCCTGCGCCCGCTCGCTCCGTCGTAGGTGGACGTGTTCGCCGGGTCCACCTCCTCGTACATCGTGTAGTAGAGGAACTCACCGAAGCCGCCGCGCCGCAGCACGGTCTGGACCGAGCGGGTCACTTCGCCGACGCGGCCGGTGGACGTCAGCCTGACGGTGCCGTTGACAGGCGTGCTGGTGGTCTCGGCCTCGTAGTGGTACTCCGCCCGGTCGGCGCCGGGCACCGGCACCCAGCCGACGGGCTTGTCCGCGCCCCACGAGCAGGAGCTCACGTTCGGGCGCTGCATCGCGAGGTTGCTGCAGTCGGTCGCCGTGCGCCAGTAGAGGTCGTTCTTGTTCAGCCGGGCCAGGTAGTCGTCGACACCGGCCTCGGCAGCGGCGAGTGCCTGGTTCCAGTCGCCGGAGTGCCGCGCGACCCGGTTCGTGCTCATGGCCGCGGTGGCGGCGACGGTGGCCAGGATGATCAGCACCATCGTCGTCCCGAGCACCACGATCAGCGCCGAGCCCTGGTCACGGGAGCTCGTGCCGTGGCGATACCTCTGCGTCATCATTCGTTCTCCAGGACCTTGATCTCGGCGTTGGGCAGCCGGATCCGCTTGTAGACGGTCGCGGCCCGGTAGCGGTCGTTCCCGCGCACGGTCTGCACCCGCAGCGCCACCTCGACCGTGGTCACCAGCGGCAGGTCGGTGCTGCCGACGGAGGCGTCCGGGATCAGCCCGCCGTCGGAGTTGTAGTAGAAGAGGGTGTCGACGAGCGGCCAGGCCAGGCCCCGCGCCAGCACCCGGCTCTGCACCGGACAGGTCGGCGAGGTCGGGTCGCAGTAGCTGTACGACTGGGCCGAGGTGTTCACGATCGGCTGCTGGGTGCGCTGCACCAGCCGCGCGGACGCCCGAGCCGCGTGCGGGTCCCGCTCGAGCTCGATGGTCACCAGCAGCGGGGCGGAGCCCACCGTGTTCAGGTTCGCGTAGAAGCGCACCCGGGTCCGGCTGGCCTGCACCAGGGCGGTCTCCGCACAGGTCGGGCAGGCCAGGTCGGTCGCCTGCACGGGCAGCACCGCCGTACGCAGCACCTTGCTGACCCCGTCGACGGCGACCTGGCTCTGGGTCGAGTTGTCCAGCCGGTTCTCCAGCGCCGAGCTGGTCCGGATGACGAGTACGGCGGTGGCGCCGACGCCGGTCAGCAGGATGGTGAACACCGCCATGGCCACCAGCAGCTCGGCGAGCGTCATCCCCGCGTCCCGGGGTGGCCGGCTCTCCGCGCCGCTCACGTCAGCGCCACCGTGATCGGGTAGGTCCCCGTCCAGGCCAGGGTCCGTTCGCTGTTCTTGCCGTTCGCGGAGATCCTCCACCGCCCGTGCGGAAGGCTGGTCTTCAGCGAGCCGGCGGTGTTGGTCTTGCCGAGCGTGATGCTCGCTCCGCCGGGACACTCGGCGTCGTCGACCCGGGTGGCGGTCACGTCCTTGTTGCCCCGGCCGCTCCCGCTGAGGGTGACCTCGACCGCGGCCAGCGGGAGCGTCACGGTGCTGGTCCCGCCGGGGGCGGCCGCGACGAGCTCGCGGGCCAGGTCGCTCTGGTACGGGTCGCTGTCGGTGCACGCCCCGGCCCAGACCTCGTACCCCGCCGGGTAGGGCCACAGGCTCTCCAGCGTCTGCTTCGCGTCGGTGCTGCTCACCGCTCCCGTGCGGACCACCGTGCCGTTCGGGAGCAGCGCGCTGTTCGCCAGCGTCACCGGGAAGCCGGTCGCGCCCTTCGGCTCGTAGCCGGCGACGGTCCGGTAGCTGACGACCAGCCGGTTCGCCAGGGCGTACTCCACGATGGTGCGGACGAGCTGTCCGGCCCGCACCTGGACGACCTTCGACGTCGTCCCGTCCCGGTTGATGTGCCCCGGCAGGTCGGCGGTGATCGTGTACGCCCCCTCCTGCAGGAAGGCGAACACGGCACAGCCGTCGGACGCCGTCAGTCCGCTGAAGGAGCCGCTGGGTCCGGAGACGGTCACCGACCGGCCCTCCATCGGTACGCCGTCCGCGTCCAGCAGCCGTACGCCGATGTGGCCGGTGTTCTGCGCGTAGGTGCCCTTGGGCGGCGTCATCACCGTGTCCGTGGACACCGGCGGCCGGTCGCCCAGGCCGGGCCAGGTGACCTCCACCCGCACGCGCAGGAAGGCCAGCTCGACGTCGCTCCCGTCGTCGCACGTGGACGCGGCCGTGGAGCCCACCTGTGCCCACTGGGCCGTGCGGGTCACGGTGTACGGCACGTTGTCGACGACCAGCGGCTCGTCCGCCGTACCGCCCGGCAGCGGATTCGGGTTGACCACCCGGTTGGTCGTGATCGACGTGGGTCCGCGGCTGCGGGAGACGAACGCGTCTCGGGTGATCTCCAGCTCGCGGGTGGCCAGGCTGGTCGCCACCATCCGGTAGCGGTCCTCTTTGGCCAGCCGGATCGCGCCGCCCAGCAGGCTCAGCACCGCGCCGGCGACGACCAGGAACAGGCCGAGCGCGACGACGACCTCGACCAGGGTCATCCCGTCGTCGCGGCGCGCCACCTGGCGCCCCGTGCGTGCGGACGACGGCATGCCGACTCCCTCCCTCGCCTGTGCTCCAACCGAGAGGACTGATCGGTCGGGCGCCCCGCCGGACTTGAGCGGAGGGGCGCGCGGACCAGACCGGCCCGAGTTTCTTCCGGCGGCTCTCAAGCGGCGTTCCGGCGGGGCCGACAAGTCCCATCGACAAGAGCACCTGACCCCGGGGAGGGGCGCAGGGCGCAGCAATCACCCACACCTCCGCAAAGGGGAAACACCATGCTCGCTCGTCTGCAGAAGTCGATGAAGGAGAAGGACCAGGGCTTCACCCTGATCGAGCTCCTCGTCGTCATCATCATCATCGGCATCCTGGCCGCGATCGCCATCCCGGCGTTCCTCAACCAGCGCCAGAAGGGCGTCGACGCCTCGTTGAAGTCGGACGTCAAGAACGCCGCAACCATCGTCGAGACCTGGATGACCGACAACCCGTCCGCGGACGTCACCGCTCAGACCGTGACCGATGGCGGCGCGGGCACCGACGACACCGAGCTCGACGGCTTCAAGGCCAGCGACGGCAACGACGTGGCCCTCGTAGCGGGTTCGGTGACCGGCACCTACTGCCTCTTCGCTTCCAACGACGGGGCGAGCGAGTCGGCCGAGTACATCGCCTACTTCTCCGACGCCGGCGGCCTGCAGCCCGACTGGGTGGCCGCGACCACCTGCGCCTGACCCGACGGGCGGGGTGGGCCGCGTGCCGGCCCACCCCGCTCCCGCAGTGAACCGATCGACGATGCCGGGGGGCAAGCCGTGTCCGCAGTCCGCAGGTGCCTGGTCCTGATCTCGCTGGCCGTCGTCGGCCTGCTGGCCGTCGACGGCGGCTCCGTGCTGCTGACCCGGCTCGCGACACCCGACGAGCTCGAGAGCGCGGGACAGAAGGCCGCCGCCGTCGTGGCGCACCGCAGCGAGGGCGTCCCCACGCCGCAGACCGCGATGGCGGCGCTCGAGGCCGCCCGGGCCGAGGCCGGCGAGCACGAGATCACCCTGTCGGAGGACGACTTCCTCGTGTACGCCGACGACAGCGTCGAGCTCACGGGGGTGGCGACCGCGCCGACCCTCCTCCTCCAGCGGGTCCCCTTCCTGGCGGACCTGGCCGAGGTGACCACCACCATGACCGTCGAGCCCCGCACGATCGACAGCAGCGGCCCCATCTCAGGGAGCACCCGATGACCTCGTCCCCCAGCCTGCACCCCTTCCTCGACGACCCGCTCACGGCACCCCAGCCGACCGCCGCCGCCGAGACGACGCTCGATCCGGCCACCGTCCGCGACACGCTCCGCTCGATGGCCGCGCTCACCCGGGTCGTCCTCGGCGTCGCGCTGCAGGCCCCGGCAGACCCGGCCGGCTCGGCCGGCTCCGAGACCTCCGACGCCGACCCCACCCTGGCCCCCGAGCCGGCGCCGCCGCCCGACTCGATCGCGCTGCCCGCCGACCTGCTCGCCGAGACGGCCCGCCCGCTCAACGTCGTACCCCCGGCGGTCCCGGCGCCGTCCCCGCTCGACGACGACTGGACCCCCACCCTCTCCGCGGTCCCCCGGCTCGCCGTGGTGGAGACGGCCGCTCCTCTTCCCGAGCGGCAGAACCTCGGTCTACTCCAGGAGATCGCCTTCCTCGACGACTGATCCGAGTTCCCGAACTCCCGGGCCGAGGCCGCGCGCAGCCATTACTGTGGCCGCGCACGGCCTCGGGAGGGGGACGGGATGCCGACACCGGCCGACGAGCTCGACGATCTCTGGCGACGGTTCAAGGACACGGGTGACCCCGAGGCGCGGGACCAGCTGGTCCTGCGCTTCGCGCCGCTCGTGAAGTACGTCGTCGGCCGGCTCCGCTCCGGGCTGCCGGCCAACGTCGACAGCAACGACCTCACCTCCGACGGCGTCCTGGGCCTGCTGGACGCCGTCACCAAGTTCGACCCGGACCGCGGCCTGCAGTTCCAGACGTACGCCGTCGCCCGGATCCGCGGCGCGATCGTCGACGGCCTGCGCTCGACCGACTGGGTGCCCCGGTCGGTGCGCGAGAAGATCCGCGACATCAACGCCGCCCAGGCCACCCTCGAGCGCCGGCTCGGCCGGGGTCCCGAGGACCGGGAGGTGGCCGAGGAGATGGGCATCACCGTCGCCGAGCTGCAGCACCTCTACGCCGAGACCAGCTACACGAACCTGCTCAGTCTCGAGGCGGCCACCGCTGGCGAGGACGACGCCGTCCGCGTCGACCTCGACCTCCCCGACGCCGAGGACCTTCCCGAGGGATTCCTGCGCGCGGTCCGCGAGCTGCCCGAGCGCGACCAGATCGTGATCGCCCTCTACTACTGGGACCGGCTCACCCTCGCCGAGATCGGCCAGGTCCTCGGCGTCACGGAGTCGCGGGTGAGCCAGCTGCACAGCCGGGCGACCCTGACCCTGCGGCGCAAGCTCGCCGAGCAGCGGCAGGACTGAGGCGGGCCGGGGGTCAAGTCGGACCTGCCGGGGACCGACGACTCAGGTGCGCCCGCGACCGCGGGTGCCGTGTCGTGCCCCGGGAGTCGCCCCATGTTCCGCAGCCGTGCCGTGCCCCTGCTCCTGGCGCTCGTGCTGGCGCTCGCCGGTACCGGCGCCGTGGTCAGCGCTCCGACCGCCCAGGCCGCGCCGCCGGAGACGCCGAGCGGACTCAGCCCCGGCGGTGGTGCGGTCGTCGACGGGTCGGTCGACCTGGGCTGGGACCGCGTGCCCGGTGCGGCGTCGTACGACGTCCAGGTGGCCGCGACCTCCGACTTCGCCGCCCCGCTGGAGTCGGTCACCGGCACGGTCAACCTCCGGTACGTGCCCAAGGTCCAGCTGCCCGAGGGCGAGGTGTGGTGGCGGGTGCGCTCGGTTGCCGGCGCCGAGAGGAGCCCGTGGAGCAGCGCAGCGTTCGGCTACGAGGCCCAGCCCGCGCCCGACCCCGTGCGGCCCGCCGCCGGGACGGTGATCCAGCCGCCGGTCGACACCCCCCGGTTCGCGTGGGAGCCGGTGGCCGGCGCGACGTCGTACACCGTGCAGGTGAGCCCGGACCCCGAGTTCACGGACCCGGCCCTGATCATCACCAGCACCCAGCGGACGACGGCCGCCGTGCTCACCGGCTACCAGGTGGCGGGCACCTACCACTGGCGGGTCCGGGCGACGCTGGGCACCGGCTACGCCACCCGCTGGTCGACCGTCCGCGACTATCTCGTCCGCGGCCTCCCTGCCGCACGGCTCACCGCTCCTGCCGACAGCTTCGCGACGCCGGTGCGCGACGTCGTGCTCGACTGGGAGCCGGTGCCGGGTGCGGTCACCTACGAGGTGCAGGTCAGCACGGACGACGGCTTCCTGAGCGTGGCCCACAGCGTCACCGGGGTCGTCGGGACGAACTACGCCCCTCCGACGCTCGACAACGACGAGTACTACTGGCGGGTGCGCCCCGTCGACGCCTCCAACAACAAGGCGCCCTGGCCCGCCGAGCCCTGGCGGTTCCGGCGCGCCTGGGCCGACCAGCCGACGCTGGTCTACCCGCGCGGCGCGAACGAGCCCGGAATCCCGCTCTTCTACGAGTGGACCGCGATCGAGCGGGCGAGCAAGTACACGCTCTACCTGTACGACGACGACGGCGGCCAGCCGGTGTGCAGCGCGGAGACCGTGCACACCACCCTCGCCAACGCGTGCAAGCCGACCGCGGCGGGGCGCTACTCGTGGCTGGTGCGGGCCACCGATGACGGTGCCGGGAAGACCCCGGTGACCGACATCCTTGCCCAGGAGCCAGCGACCTTCGACTACTCCCCGCCGACAATGGGGGCCGACCCGGCCACCGAGCCGGCCGCCGCGATCAGCGGCACTGCGGCGTATGGCGTGGGGGGCGTCGAGCGTGAGGTCTGCACGACGGCGCTGCCGGGCACCTGCGTCGACCTCCGGCAGACCCCGGTGTTGACCTGGCCGGCCGTGCCCGGGGCCAGCAGCTACCGCCTGATCCTGTCTCGCGACCGCGAGCTGACGAACGTCGTCGAGACCTTCACTGTCTCGTCGACCATGTGGACCCCTGTCAAGACACTGCCCGACAGCCAGGCCGGTTCGGCGTACTTCTGGGTCGTCGACCCGTGCTTCGGTGCCTGCCCCGGCCTGGTCCGATACGCCGAGAACTCGTTCGCCAAGAAGACCGTCGGACCTGCCCTGCAGAGCCCGGCACCGGACGCGATCGTGGCCGACGACGTGACCCTCACCTGGGGCTCGGCGCTCGACGCAGTGCGCGACCCCGCCGCGGCGACCGGCTCCTCGCTCACGACGCCCGCCTCGACCGAGGCCCGGTCGTACGTCGTCCAGACGTCGGTCGACCCGGCGTTCGGCGCCCCCATCGAGAGCGTGACCGTCGACGAGCGGACCTTCACCTCGCGGACCGTGACCTACCCCGAGGGCCCCGTCTACTGGCGGGTGCGCGCGATGGACGGGAGCAACAACCCGACCGTGTGGAGCGAGACCCGCCGGTTCGTGAAGCGCTCGCCGGTACCCAACCTGACCGGCCCGGCCGATGGCACCGGACTCGGGGTGGACTACGCGCTGAGCTGGGAGCCACTCGCCTTCGCCGCCGGCTACGAGGTCGAGGTGTATGCCGGACCCACGAAGGTCGACGGCCCCACCTCCTGGAAGCACGTCTCCTGGGCGCCCAGCGACCCCTACCCGGTGAGCGAGGACTACACCTGGCGGGTCCGCCGGGTCGACGCCAAGGGCCGGCGGGGCGCGTGGAGCGAGCAGCGCTCCTTCCGCATCGATCCCGTGGTCCCCTCGACGGTCGCGCCCTCCGAGGGCGCCGTGGTCGCGCCCGGGACGGCGTACTTCAGCTGGGAGCCGGACGTCCGGGCCACCAGCTACCGGTTCGAGCGGCGCAAGAAGGACAGCACCAGCCTGACCGAGAACGCCACGACCCGCGCCGCCTCCTGGGCACCGACGGCCGCGCTCGCGGCCGGCTCCTGGCAGTGGCGTGTGGTCCTGCTCGACAACCGGGGCTCGGCCCTCGGCGCCGCGCCCTGGCGCTCGTTCACCGTGGTCGACCCGCCCGCCGAGGTGACCCGGGTGTCGATCTCCGGCAGCGGCCGGGTCGGGAGCGACCTGCGCGTCGGGGCGCCGACCTTCGACCCGGTCGTCGACCGGATCGACTACCAGTGGTACCGCGGCACCGCGAAGATCGCGGACGCGACCGAGGAGACGTACACCGTCGTGCAGACCGACCTCGGCAAGCAGCTCACGGTCCGGGCGACCGGCACGCTGACCGGCTACAAGCCGGCCGTCTCGACCAGCGCCCCCCTCGTCGCGGTGTCCGGTGACGCCCTGGTCGGGACGCCGCCGACGGTGACCGGGAACGCGGTCGTCGGGTCCACGCTCGCCGCCGCGTCGGGCACCTGGCCCGCTGGAGCCCGGGTCACCCGGCAGTGGCTGCGCGACGGCGTACCGATCCCCCGCGCCACGTCGTCGACGTACCGACTCGTGGCCGCCGACGCCGGTCGCTCGGTCGCCGTCGCCGAGACCGCCACCGCGACCGGGCGCACACCCGGCACCGCCCGCAGCGCCTCGGTCGCGGTGGCGAAGCTGGCCTCCGCGACGACCGTCAAGCTGACGGCCTCCCGGACCACGGTGAAGAAGCGGGTGAGCGCCACCGTGCGCATCACCGCCGCCGGACTCGCCGCCCCCGGCGGCACCGTCACCCTCTACGACCGCAAGCGCAAGCTCGCGACCATCCGGCTGGGCGCCCGCGCCACGGCCACCGTCCGGCTGCCGAAGCTGGCCGTCGGCCGGCACACCATCAAGGCGGTCTACAGCGGAGCGGCCCAGACCCGGCCGTCCACCTCCCGGGCGGTGAAGCTGGTGGTCCGGAAGCGCTGACGGCGGGGGTGTCGCAGGTTCATCACGGTATGTCGCCGAGTTCGCGCTCCCCACGGCGTACCCACCGTGGTCAGTGCGAACTGGTCTGCATACCGTGATGAAGCCGCGACCCCACCACCCCCGACCGCCGCCGCTCACTCCCCCACAGCCGGAACATCAGGTACGCCGCCAGCGCGCACAGCAGGTGCCACGCCCCGTGTCCCTGGAGCAGCGAGTGCGGGTCGCACCAGGTCCGCTTGGTGACGTTCCAGATCGCGAAGGCGACCAGGATGGCGGCGAGCGCGCCCGCGCCCCAGCGCAGGTCGGTGTGCAGGCCGCCGGCCCGGCGACGCCAGAGCCGGACCTCCATGACGACCGCGGTCAGGAGCAGCACCGCGAAGGCGACGTTGCCGGGATGCTCGACGACCGGCACCCGGCCGTCGTACGCTCTGACGAGCTCGCAGGCCAGCACCAGGGCGGCGAACAGCAGCGGGAAGGATCCGCGGCCCCACCACCGCACCAGGGCGTACGCCGCCGCGAACGACGCCACCAGGTACATGCTCAGCAGGTCGAGATGCCCGCCCCACGCCGCCTGGGTCGCGTGCATCGCCGCGCTCGCCGGACCGAGCAGCACCACGACGCACGCGTACGCCGTCGCCAGTCCGGGCCGGCGCGGCAGCACCTCCCCGAGCAGGTCCGGACGACCCGCTCGCCACGCGACGAGCAGTCCGGCGACGACGAAGCCCAGGTTGGAGAACGAGTTGACCGGCTGCCGCACGGATCCGGGGTGCGGCGCCTCGCAGAAGTCGGCGCCGCGGCCCACGTCGGGTCCGAGCCAGCCCTGCCCGACGGCGAGCACGAGGAGGCCGACCGACACCGCGGCGACGGCGCCCGCGATCGCCAGCGGGCGGAGCGACCGACGGGGCACGCGCTCAACCTCTCACAGTCACTGGGACTTTGGTCCCGGACGCAGCGGGACCAATTACCTGGTGGGAACAGGCGGCAAACGACGCCGATCTCTGTGAGAGTCCGCTTTAGTAGTTCTCAGCGGACCCGGAGGGGAAACCAATGACGACGATGAGCCAAGGCCAAGGTTCACACCTGGTCGCCACCAGCGCGTTCGACGCCTGGCACCTGCTCACCGCGGCGGACGTCGCGAGAGTGGCCTGGCTCAGCCCCGAAGGCGTCTCGATCGTGCCGGTCAACTGCGTCGCGGCGGACGGCGCCCTGTGGTTCCGCACCACCCCCCAGTCCGCGATCGCCCAGGGCGCGGCCGGCACCGAGGTCGCGGTCGAGGCCGACTACCTGGACCCGGTGAGCCGCACCGGCTGGAGCGTCGTCCTGCGCGCCGTCGTGCACCTGGTGGACCCCGAGCTGGCTCCGGACTCGGTCAGCCAGCTGTGCATCTGGCCCGAGGGTCAGCGCAACGTCTACGTGCGCCTCGAGCCGACCGAGGTGAGCGGGCGTCGGCTCGTGTCCCGGCCGGGCGCCTGAGCACTACGACCAGCTGAACCGGCGTCCCTCGACCACCTCGGGCACCAGCTCGACGACCTCGGAGGCCACGTCGCCCACCCAGGGCCGGGCCGCCGGGACGTGCAGCGGGTGCTCGTCGGGCTCGAGGAGGCGCAGCCTGCCGCGTACGACGACCGACCACGCCCCGTGCTCGCCGCGCCAGTCGATCTCCAGGGCCACGTCGGAGGAGAGCGCCGCGGCGAGCAGCTTGTTGCCGGCCTGGGTGCGCACGTAGATCGCGCGCGCCCAGGTCGCGTAGTCCAGCGGCACGATGTGCACCTCGTCGACCAGGCGGTACGCCAGCCTGCCGAAGGTCTCGTCCTCCAGCAGTGCCCAGCACTCCTCCGGCGTCATGGCGCCGACCTCGCCGGTGGTCATTTCCGCATCCCGCCGGCGTCCTCGAGCACGAGACCCGCGACCTCCGCGGCGTGCCCCGGAGGCACCACCCGGACCGGGCAGTGCGCCTGTCGCAGCACCGTGCGGGCCGTCGAGCCCAGGTGCGCCGCCGCCGGGAAGCCGCGGGCCCGGCGGACCAGGACCAGCTCGTCCACCTGCGCCGACGCCTCGACCAGGGCGTGGGCCGGCTGGTCGTGGACGACCCGGAGCTCGACCTCCACGTCGGGGTAGCTCGCGCGCCAGTCGGCCACGGCGGCCTCGAGCTCGGCGTGGGCGCGCGCGTCCCACTCGTCGACGGCGATCCGGCTCGCGATGACGTCGTCGTACTCCGACGGCAGCCGCCACGCGTGCACGACCAGCAGCCGCGCGCCTCGGGCGCGGGCCACGGCGAACGCCTCGGCCAGCAGGTCGGTGGACCGGCCGGGCCTCTTGACACCGGCGAGGACGACGCCGTGCTCGGCGGGCGTCCAGGTCTCGGGGACCGACACCACGGGAGCGACGGAGCTCGCGGCGACCCCGGTCGAGGTGTTGCCCGTCAACAGCCGCTGGGCGATCGCACGCCGGTCGGCGCCGACCACCAGGAGCCGGGCCGCCCGGGCGTCCGCGACGAGGGACGCGACCCGGGAGCCGCGGCGCAGCACCTTCTTCACGGGTACGGCGCGCTCCGACGCGGGCGATTCAGCCGCCTCCAGCGCCGCGCCCACCGAGCGGAGGACCTGGCGCCCGCCCTCGTTGATCTCCGCGACGGGGACCATCTGGATCGCCATCGGCGCGTAGTCCGGCAGCACGTGCACGATCCGCAGCGGTTCATCGAGGCGAGCCGCCTCCGCCCGCGCGTAGCGCGCGGCATTGATGCTGGCCGGCGTGCCGTCGACCCCGACGACCACGCCCGTGGCCGTTGCGCCGGTGCTGATGTCCGTCATCGTCCTCGACCTCCCGAATCGTCACGGGGGGGGTTCCCCGTACCTCCATGCTCGGTACGCCGTGGCGCGGTGGGCAGGGCCGGAGGACACGACCGGCCGGGCCCTTCTGCCCCGGTCAGCCGAGCCGGCGGAAGGTCTGCGCGTCGAGCGGGTCCCAGCCCGCCCCGAGCCGCCGCCCGGTCAGCTCGGCGCAGCCCAGGCCGACCAGCACCGTCCGCTCGCCGGGCGCCCAGGGCCGGGGTGGCCGGACCCGCTCGATCTCGGCCAGCACGGTGGGGTCGTGCAGCCGCTCCAGCGGACCCCGGGCCTGCACGCTCCAGCCGCGCTGGTCGGGGTGGTCGATCTCGTCGACCTCGAACGCGGCCCGCGCTCCGGGCTGCTCGTGCACCAGCCGGGCCAGCGCCGAGCCGGGTCGCGTGCGGAGCACCAGCAGGTCGTCGAGCACCGCGTAGTTGAACGGGTGGAGGCGCGGGCCGTCGTACGCCCAGAAGGCCAGCCGGCCCACGACGCCCCGCACGAGCAGGGCGCGACAGGTGTCCGCGTCGAGCGCGGCCTCCGCGCTCACCGCTCCGCCTCACCCGGGGGTACGACGACCACCGGGCACGGTCCGCGGTCGAGCAGGGCTCGGGTGATGCCGTCGGGACGCCCCCAGTACGCCGCGCCCGCGCCGCGCATGACCACCACGAGGTCGCTCGGCTCCAGCTGGTGCAGGACGGCCGCCGGCGCCGGTCCGGGCAGCACCACGACCTCCGCCGCCACCTCCGGGTGGACCGGCCGCCACCGGTCCAGGGCGGCCTCGAGCGGTCCCACGACCTCGGGGCGCTCCTCCTCCCCCGCACGCATCAGGAAGAGCGGGGCGGCGTACCGCTCGGCCTGGTCGAAGGCCACCCGGGCGAGCTCCTCGCCGTCGCCGTCGCGGCAGCTCACGGCGACCACGCGGTCGACGCGCGGCGCGCCCGGGGCGACACCCTCGCCGGTCGGAACCACCTCGACCAGCGAGCGGGCACGCGCCGCCACGTTGGCGGTCACCTCCCCGCGCAGCAGCCGGGTGATCGGGGAGCCGCCCTCGGCTCCGAGCACCACGAGGTCCGCGCGCCGCGACGTGCCGACGATGCGCGTCGGCACCGCCCCCGAGACGTGCGCGGCGTGGACGCGGCCGTCAGGTATCCGCCGCCGGGCGGTCTCCCGGGCGCGGGTCAGCACGTCGAGGTCCGCCTCGTCGGCGGGGTCGGCCAGCACGTGGAGCAGCGTCAGCGGCACCGTCCGTCGCTGGGCCTCCTCCGCGGCCCGGGCCACGACGGTCTCGTCCCGGGGCCAGCTGCCGACCGCGGCCACCACCCCCAGGTGGGGCCGGACGTCCGCTTCCTGGGTCATCGCCTGCTCCTCCCCCTCGAGTCCGACGGTCTGCTCCTTCCGTCCATCATCCGTCCGCCCCCGCCGATCGGTCAGGGTCGTTCGTCCCGCGTGGTCGGGGCGCAGGGCCGATGCCGGACCGGGTCCGAGGGTCCAGACTCGAAGGGACGGAGGAGGTCGTGATGAGCAGCACCGCACTGGTCGCACACGAGTCCATGTTCGGCAACACCGCGGCCATCGCCGCCGCCGTCGCCCGCGGTCTGAGCGGCGCGGGCTGCCAGGTCGACCTGGTCGATGTCAGTTCGACGGATCACCCGCCGCGCCCGCTCACGTCGTACGACGTCCTGGTGCTCGGCGCGCCCACGCACGCGTTCTCGCTCTCCCGGGCGAGCTCGCGTGCCGAGGCCGTCAAACAGGGCGCGTCCGCCGACCGGGTCGAGCGCGGGCTGCGCGAGTGGCTCGCGCAGCTGCCGCCGGCCGGTCCCCACGTCCGCGCCGCGGCGTTCGACACGCGGGTGGCCAAGGTACGGCGCCTGCCGGGGTCGGCGGCCGCGAAGGCCGCCCGGCAGCTGCGCCGGCGCGGCTACCGGCTCGCCGCCGACCCGGCGTCGTACTACGTCGTCGACACCGACGGTCCGCTCGTGGACGGCGAGCTGGAGCGCGCCGAGGCCTGGGGCGCCGGGCTGGCCGCCGGGTGAGCCCGACACACGGGTCCCGCACGGTCGGGACCTGCGGCCCTGGGCGCGACCGACCCGCCGCCGCGAGGCTGGCACCACACGAGTCCACGCGAGAGAGGTGAGAGTCATGAAGGCCGCCGTCGTCACCAGCTTCACCGAGCCCCTGACGGTCGAGGAGCGCGCCGTACCCGACCCCGGTCCCGGCCAGGTCCTGGTCCGCATCGAGGCCAGCGGCCTGTGCCACACCGACATCCACGCCGCGCACGGCGACTGGCCGGTCAAGCCGACCCCGCCGTTCGTGCCCGGGCACGAGGGGGTCGGGATCGTCGAGGCGGTCGGCGACGGCGTACGCCACCGCGCCGTGGGCGACCGGGTCGCACTGCCCTGGCTCGGACACGCCTGCGGCCACTGCGACCACTGCGTCAGCGGCTGGGAGACCCTGTGCGAGGAGCAGCAGAACACCGGCTACTCCATCGACGGCAGCTTCGCGGAGTACGCCGTCGCGGATGCCGACTACGCCGTCCCCGTCCCCGACGGGGTCAGCCCGCGCGACGCCGCGCCGCTGACCTGCGCGGGCGTCACGACGTACAAGGCCGTCAAGGTCGCCGGGGTCCGGCCCGCCGAGCGGGTGGCGATCTTCGGCGTCGGCGGCCTCGGGCACCTGGCGCTGCAGTACGCCCGCCTCGTCGGCGGCACCGTGATCGCGGTGGACGTCGAGGACGCCAAGCTGGAGATGGCGACCGACCTCGGGGCCGACCACGTCGTCAACGCCCGCACCGAGGACCCGGTGGCGGCCATCGAGGCGCTCGGCGGGGCCGACGTCGCCGTCGTGCTCGCGGTGATCCCGCAGGTCTTCGAGCAGGCCCTCGCCTCGCTGCGGCGCGGCGGCCGGCTGGTCTGCGTGGGGCTGCCGCCCGAGACCGAGGGGCCGATGGCGCTGCCGATCTTCCCGACCGTGCTGAAGGGGATCTCGGTGATCGGCTCGATCGTGGGTACCCGGCAGGACCTGGCGGAGGTCTTCGAGCTGCACGCCCGGGGCCGCACCCGCGTGGTGGCGGAGACCCGGCGGCTCGACGACGTCAACGCCGCCATCGACGACGTGCTCCAGGCCCGGACCACCGCCCGGATCGTCTTCGAGCCGTAGCCGGTCCGCGGGACGATTCGCCCGGGCGCCTGTCCATCGGCGCCCGGGTCGAGCAGGCTGGGGCACGAGCACGACGCGACCCACCGAGGAGGAGCCTGACCATGCTGGTCTCCGGCGCGATGACGTCCGACCCCGTGACCGTTCCACCGGACCACCCGGTGAAGAAGACCCTGACCCTGCTCCAGCGGCACGGCGTGACCGCGCTGCCCGTGGTCGCCGACGACGGCCGACTGGTCGGCGTGGTGAGCGAGGCCGACCTGATCCGCGACGCCGTGCCGCACGACCCCCGGGCGCGCATGCTCCCCGCCGGACCCGACCAGCGCCCGCCGCAGACCGTCGCGGAGGTGCTCACGCCGGCCCCGGTCACGGTCCGCCCCCACGACGACCTGGCCACCGCGGTCGACCGGATGGGCACCCACCGGGTCAAGAGCCTGCCGGTGGTCGACGAGCACGGGCGGGTCGTCGGCATCATCGCCCGCAGCGACGTCGTCCGGATGCTCGCCCGGCCCGACGGCGCCATCGCCGCGGAGATCCGCGAGACCCTGCGGACCGCCGGGTACGCCGACTGGCGGGTCACCGTGACCGACGGCGTCGTCGAGATCACCGGCCCGGAGCCGGCAGAGCGCTCGCTCGCGGAGTCGGTCGCGCACACGGTCGGCGGCGTCGTCGAGGTCCGGATCGGATGAGCCGCCCGGTCCTGGTCCTCAACGCGGGCTCGTCGTCGCTGAAGTACCAGGTCGTCGACCCGGCGACGGGAGGCACCCGCACCCGCGGTCACGTCGAACGGATCGAGGACGGCGGCTTCGACGGCGCGCTGGACTCGGTCCTCGCCGACCTCCGCGAGGCCGGCATCGACGAGGGCGACCTCGCCGCGGTCGGCCACCGGGTGGTCCACGGCGGCGACCGGTTCTCCGGGCCGACGGTCGTCGACGACGCCGTGCTGGACGCGATCGACGACCTCTCGCGGCTCGCCCCGCTGCACAACCCCCCGGCCGTCGCCGGCATCCGCGCCGCGCGGGCGGCGTACCCCTCGCTGTCGCAAGTCGCCGTCTTCGACACCGCCTGGTTCGCCGACCTGCCCGCCGCGGCGGCGACGTACGCGATCGACGCCGAGCTCGCCGCGCGCCTGGGGATCCGTCGCTACGGCATGCACGGCACCAGCCACGAGTACGTCGCCCAGCGCGCGGCCGACCTGCTCGGACGCGGCCTCGCCGACCTCGACCTGATCACCCTGCACCTCGGCAACGGCGCCTCCGTCGCGGCGGTCCGCGGCGGACGGCCGGTCGACACCTCGATGGGCCTGACCCCGCTGGAGGGGCTGGTGATGGGCACGCGCGCCGGCGACCTCGACCCCGGGGTCGTCGTCCACCTGCTCCGGCACGGCGACCTCGACGTCGACGGCCTGGAGGACCTGCTGCACCACCGCTCCGGCCTGCTCGGGCTGAGCGGCCACCACGACCTGCGCGACGTGCAGGCCGCGATGGACGACGGCGACGACCGGGCTCAGCTGGCCTACGACGTCTACTGCCACCGGATCCGCGGCTACGTCGGCGCCTATCTGGCCGTCCTCGGCGGCGCCGACGCCCTGGTGCTCACCGCCGGCGTCGGCGAGCACGACACCCGGGTCCGCGCCGACGCGCTGGCCGGCCTGGAACGCCTCGGCATCGCCATCGACACCGACCTCAACGAGGCCGACGACGACGGCCCACGCCGGATCTCCCTCGATGGGTCACCCGTCGCCGTCCTCGTCGTACCGACGAACGAGGAACTGGCGATCGCGCGGCAGGTGGTCGAGCTGCTGGGGTGATGGGTAGGCAGTCCCTCAGCCCGCCGACCAGGCCCAGTCCCGCACCTCCGGCAGGTCCTCGCCGTGCGTGCGGGTCCACTCCCGCGCCCGCCGGCGCGTGTCGACCATCCGCTGCCGCAGCGAGGCGGCGCGCGAAGCCAGGCCGGGCACCCGGTCGATGACGTCCATGACCAGGTGGTAGCGGTCCAGGTCGTTCATCATCACCATGTCGAAGGGCGTCGTGGTGGTGCCCTCCTCCTTGTAGCCGCGCACGTGCAGGTTCTCGTGGTTGCGGCGTCGGTAGGTCAGCCGGTGGATCAGCCACGGGTAGCCGTGGTAGGCGAAGATCACCGGCCGGTCGGCGGTGAACACCGCGTCGAACTCGTGGTGCGGCATCCCGTGCGGGTGCTCGGTCTCGTCCTGCAGGCGCATCAGGTCGACCACGTTGACGAAGCGCACCCGCAGCTCGGGGAGGTGCTCGCGCAGGATCGACACCGCGGCCAGCGCCTCCAGCGTCGGCACGTCGCCCGCGCACGCGAGGACGACGTCGGGCTCGCCGTCGTCGTTGGACGCCCAGTCCCAGATGCCGGCCCCGCGGGCGCAGTGCAGGTCGGCGGCCTCCGCGTCGAGCCAGTCGTACGACGGCTGCTTGCCCGCCACGACGACGTTGACGTAGTGCTCGCTGGCCAGGCAGTGCCGCATCACCGACAGCAGGGTGTTGGCGTCCGGCGGCAGGTACACGCGGACCACCTCGGCCTTCTTGTTGACCACGTGGTCGATGAAGCCGGGGTCCTGGTGCGAGAAGCCGTTGTGGTCCTGGCGCCACACGTGCGAGGTCAGCAGGTAGTTGAGCGAGGCGACCGGCGGGCGCCACTCGAGCTCGCGCGTCGTCTTCAACCACTTGGCGTGCTGGTTGAGCATCGAGTCGACGAGGTGGATGAACGCCTCGTAGCAGCTGAACAGCCCGTGCCGCCCGGTGAGCAGGTAGCCCTCCAGCCAACCCTGGCAGGTGTGCTCGGAGAGCAGCTCGACCACCCGGCCGCTGTGCGCGAGGTGCTGGTCGACGTCCTCGATGATCCCCGCGAAGACCTTGTCGGTGGCCTCGTAGACGGCGTCGAGCCGGTTGGACGCGGTCTCGTCGGGGCCGAAGATCCGGAAGTTGTCGGGGTTCGCGCGCACCACGTCGAGGAGGTACTCCCCCAGCACCCGGGTCGCCTCGTGCACCGACGCCCCGGGCGCGGTCACCTCGACCGCCCGGGAGCGGAAGTCCGGCAGCCGCAGCGGTCGCTTCAGCAGCCCGCCGTTCGCGTGCGGGTTCGCGCTCATCCGCCGGGTCCCCGCCGGCGCGAGCGCGCGCAGCTCCGGCACCAGCCGTCCGTCGGCGTCGAACAGCTCCCCGGGCCGGTACGACGCCAGCCAGTCCTGCAGCTGCGCCCGGTGTGCGGCGTTGTCCCGGGTGCCGGCCAGCGGCACCTGGTGGGAGCGCCACGTGCCCTCGACGGGAACACCGTCGACGACGGCGGGCCCGGTCCAGCCCTTCGGCGTCACGAGCAGGATCATCGGCCACGGGCGGCGTACCCGGTCACGGTCCTCGCGCGCGGCCCGCTGGATGTCCCGGATCGTGTCGTGGGCCGCGTCCATGGCCGCGGCCAGCTGCCGGTGCACGTCGGCCGGGTCGTCGCCCTCGACGGTCAGCACCTCGTGGCCGTAGCCCTCGAGGAGCTTGACCAGCTCCGGGCGTGGGATCCGCGCGGGGACGGTCGGGTTGGCGATCTTCCAGCCGTTGAGGTGCAGCACGGGCAGCACCGCGCCGTCGTGCACCGGGTCGACGAACTTGTTGGCGTGCCAGGACGCGGCCAGCGGACCGGTCTCGAACTCGCCGTCGCCCACGACCGCGGTGACCAGCAGGTCCGGGTTGTCCATCGCGGCGCCGTACGCGTGCGAGAGGACGTAGCCGAGCTCGCCGCCCTCGTGGATCGACCCGGGGGTCTCCGGCGCGACGTGGCTGGGGATCCCGCCCGGGAAGGAGAACTGCCGGAACAGCGCCCGCATCCCGTCACGGTCGTCGCCGATCGCCGGGTAGACCTCGCTGTAGGTGCCCTCGAGCCAGGCGTTCGCGACGGCGGCCGGACCACCGTGGCCGGGACCCGCGAGGAAGATCGCGTCGACGTCCCGCTCGCGGATCAGCCGGTTCAGGTGGGTCCAGAGCAGGTTCAGCCCGGGGGTCGTGCCCCAGTGACCGAGCAGCCGCGGCTTGATGTCGTCCGGGGTCAGGTCCCGCTCGAGCAGTGGGTTGTCGAGCAGGTAGATCTGCCCCACCGACACGTAGTTCGCAGCACGCCACCAGGCGTCGAGCAGATCGAGGTCGGCGTCGGTCAGGGGGGCGGGCGTCGCGGTCTGCACCATCAGGGCTCCTGGATCGTCAGGCGTGCTGGGCAAGGCGTCCGTGGCATCACCACCCTCGCAGGCAGCCGTCACCCCGGTCCACCCCCGCCACCGCCGAGTCGGCAGAAGTTCACGTCAGGTCTGACCGCAACTTCTGCCGACTCGACGCGCAACTTCTGCCGACTCGGGCTCTCCTGCTGAATGTGTGGGTGGGTTGAGCGTGCCGTAGACGAGCGCACGCCGCTCTCTGCCTAGGTTCTGGAGCTATCTAGGAACCGGAACCGGGCGTCAAGGAGAGCGGCG
>Ga0335075_10000500_pt1 | contig 68895 bp, 64 predicted proteins | sample Lox_Sample_24_FD_206723 | JGI IMG/M metagenome (GOLD analysis project Ga0335075, IMG submission 206723) | Soil microbial communities from Loxahatchee National Wildlife Refuge, Florida, United States - Lox_Sample_2.4 | ecosystem: Environmental > Terrestrial > Soil > Wetlands | place: USA... | reverse complement strand
CAAACGAAGCGCTGTGATGCCGTTAAGCACGCGACCGCATCGATCACAGTTGCCCCACCGAGCCGAGAAACAGCTTGGTCGATGAAAATAGCCCTTGACAGAGAAAGCCCCATACAAGGGCGGACGCGGTCCGCCGTCGGCGCACGGGCGGACTACGTCCGTCCTACGACTACGACCACGACGCGCGCCTTCAGGACAGCTTGCATACGCCCTGGCCGTTCTGACCCTCCGGATGACCCGGCACGGGACCGAGCTTGATCTTCGCGAAGCCCGGCGAATCGGCGGTCGGGAACGGCGTAGTCCCGGCCGGGTAGCAGTTGGACGCCAACAGATACGCCATAACATCGGCGTACTCATCGGGCGACAGCGAGCCGGACGCGTTGAGCGGCATCAGTTTGAACACCAGGTACCGGATGATCTCCAGCGTCCAGCCGTCGTGTTCCGCGGTCGTCAGGAAGTCGTTGCCGGCCACCGACGGCGCCGCAACGCCCTGCATGTTCGTCCCGTGGCAGGCAACGCATTTGGTGGCAAAGATCTGCGCCCCCTGCTTGGCCTGCGCCATGGTGTAGAGCTTCGGCAGCGACCCCTCGCCGGCCGCCGGCGCCGCGACGTGCTGCGCTGCCGGCGTGACCGACGGCGTCGCTGTCCCGCCAGCGTGCGCACTGCAGCGCTGTGCGACCAGCGACGCGGCCGCGGTGTGCAGCACGATCATACCGCCATGCACCGTGACATCGGTGCCGCCCGGGTTCTCGGGGAGCGTATGTGTCCCCTCCCCCGCCGGCACCGTGACCCACGCGACATAGCCATCGTGAGTGCCGAAAGCCGGTGCATCGGGCGGCGGCGCGCAGCCATCCGCCATTTGCGCGTCCGCAGGCACGCCAAGGACCGTGTTGGCCAACGCCCCCTCGAGTCCGGCCAGCACACCGATCTCGGTCGGCCGCCCCTGCGCCACCTCCAGATAAGCAAGCGCCCGCGACACGGTAAGCTCGTAGTCCATCAATTCACGTGCGTGCAAAGAATCCTGCAGGTGAGCGACAGCGGCGCGCAGGTTCGCCTCCGCACCGTGCAGCGGCGCTGCCCATACTGGCGTGGCGGCGCGGTCGAGCAGCGCGTCGATATGCCCGATCGCCCCCGCCGCGTCGCCCGGATTGCCTGGCTCCGCCAGGTAGTCCGGCCCGCGCGTACCTTCCAGCGCATTGATCGCCCGCTGGCTGGCCCGATGATAGACGTTGCGGTCGGTTGCATAGCTCGCATCCGCCGCGACGATGGTCGCGATCGCCGCCTTCACGTCCGATAGCGCCGCAGCCGCCGCCTGGTGATCGCCGCCCGTTGTGCCGACGCCCTGCGCCGCGCCGGCAGACGCCGGGACCAGCAGCAGCGCGCCCAGCAGAAGCAACACCGGCCCGCGTGAACGGGCCGGTGCAACGCTGCAAGATCTCCGCACGATCAACGCCGATACCTTATTTCACCGTAAACGCGGTGATCGCGGCAGGCTTCGGCGTGTCCGGCAGCTCCGGAATCTTCGCGTTGCCGGCGGCACCCGAGGCAACGACAATATATTCCTGCCCGTTCGTCTCATAAGCCTCGGTCGGGGCCTGGATGTACCCGCCGGTATCGTAGCTCCACAGCATATTGCCGGTCTTGGTATCGAACGCGTTCTCGGTGCCGCCGAGATTGCCCGAGAACACCAGCCCCGACGCCGTTACCAGCGCGCCGCCGTAGTTCGGCAGGTTGAAGTGATGCCGCCAGTTGAAGATACCGGTGGAGACGTCGATTGCGTTCATCTGCCCGGTATTGGGTCCGAGCAGGTTGGGGAACGCCCCTCCCAGATAGAACTGCCCGGCGATATAGACTGCGTCCTTCTCCGCGGTCCAGGTGCCGCATTCATTCTGGCTGGGCACGAAGAAAGTATTGGTCGCCGGATCAAAGGCGCCGCCCTGGTACTCGATCCCGCCCAGCGTGTTTGGGCAGGCGACATTGCCGGCGATGCTCGGCGGGGTGTTCTGTCCCTTCTGGAAGCTGGCGGCCGTGTGATCAACCAGCTTGCCCGTTGCCGCATCGAGGATCCAGAAATTCCCGGCCTTGTCGCCCGCTGCCACCAGCTTCTCGGTATTATTGCCAACCTTACCGGTGAATAGCACCGGCTGCATCGCTGGATCCCAATCGTGCGTATCGCTCGGGATGAACTGATGATACCATTTCAGCGTCGGCTTGCTGCCGGAGATGTCAAGCGCAACCATGGAATCAGAGTACAGATTGTCGCCCTGCCGCACGGTGGCCAGGAAGTCCGGGCTGGGATTCCCGAGGTCGAGATACAGCATGTGGGTGTCGAGGTCGATGGTGGCGCCACCCCAGGTCGCGGCGCCGCCGCGCTTCCAGGAATCCCCGCTCCAGCTATTGTTGCCTGGCTGCCCCGGTCCGGGCACCGTGTCCCAGCGCCAGATCACGTGGCCATCCTTCGGATCGTACGCCGAGATATTGCCGTTGCCGCCCCAGTCGCCGTCCGAGACGCCAAGCAGCAGCATGTCCTGGTTGGTGTTCGGGTCGTGATAGGGTACCGGCGCCATGGTGTAGAAGGAGTTGGCGGTGTCATCCACCGTCACCTTGTCCCACACCTTCTGCCCGGTCTCGGCGTTCAGCGCGATCAGGTGGCCGTCCAGCGTGCCTATATATACATTGCCGTCGAGCAGCCCGATGCCGCGATTGGCGGCGAACGCGATCACGTGCGGGCTGTCTTTGAACTCCCATTTCAGCTTGCCGGTCGCGGCATCCAACGCATACACATGGTCGTGCGCCGAGGTGACGTACATCGTGCCATTATAAACGATCGGCGAGTTCTCCATCGGCCCCTCGTCGTCCGCATGGAACGTCCAGGCAAGGTGCAGGCTGCCGACGTTGGCGGGCGTGATCTGCGTCGCCTCGGTATAATGGTTGCCGGTGTAGCTTTTGGCCGGCAGGATCCAGTTCGCCGGGTCGCCGGCGGCGTTGGCGAAGTCCTGCGGGCTGGGGGTTAGGGTGCTGGTGGCCTGCGCGAGCGCTGCACCCGAGCCGAGGCCGAGCGCGGCGGCGATGCCGAGCGTCGCCGGCAGCAGCAGCGCCGATCCAGCCTTGAGATGATCACGCAGCGTCATTTGGTTCCTCCTTCTTGTTTGATTCTGTTCAACGCACGCCCGAGATTGTTCGGCGCAGCCACACTCCTGCCCACGTCCGCGGACGGTCGCCAGGATCTAGCATTGTGACTACCAGCGGGCAAGGCGATCGCCGGGTTGAGCGGCGACCAAGTGCCCTTGCATCCTCCACCCCGGGCCGGATGTGTCAAACACCCGAGGAGCGGGAACTATGTGCGGCAAAGCCGCCGCACCTACCCCCGCCCCGGCAGGGTGTCCCTCAAGCGCTAAGCTGCGTTCCTATCGGCAGGCTGCGAATCCGCTTCCCCGTCGCCGCATAGATCGCGTTGCACAGTGCCGGCGCGAACGGCGGCAGCGGTGGCTCGCCTGCGCCGGCCGACGGCACGTCCCAGTCCGCCGGAACGATATGCACGTGCACATTCAGCGGCACTTCCGAGATCCGTGCCAGCAGATACGAATCGAAGTTGCTCTGCTGCGCACGCCCCCCTTTGAACGTCATCTGCGAGTTCTTTGTCAGCGCGGTCCCCATCACCGCGGCACCCTCGGTCTGCGAGCGAATGCGCTCCGGATTGATATAGAATCCGCAATCCACTGCGGTATCCACACGTGGAATGCTCAGATTCCCCTTGTCATCCACCACAACGTGCACCGCCGTGGCGATATAACTCAGGAAGCTGCGGTGCACGGCAATCCCCAGGCCCTGACCTTTCGGCAGTGGTTTGCCCCACCCGATCTGCTCGGTCGCGATCTCGACCACCCGGCGCAGCCGGCCGGTCATGATCGGATAGGTCTCAACCGGGTCGCCGTAATTCCACAGATCCGTCACGCCGCGGAACTTGGTTGGATCCATCACACGGTCCGGCCCGATCAGCTCCAGCAGCATGTCGCGCTGATCGCGTCCTAGCGCCGCGGCCAGCTCTCCCACCATCGACTGGATTGCAAACGCATGTGGGATATTCGAAACCGAACGGAACCAGCCGATCCGCACGTGCGCCTCGCAGGCCGGGTTCTCACATCGCAGGTTCGGGACGTCGAACGGATTATCGACGAACCCCATCCCCAGCTCGATATTCGATTCGTGCACCTGATCGCCGTGGAACGTGCTCATCAGCGAGGGCGCGACGCTGCGGTGTCGCCACGCAATCACCTTCCCCTTTGCGTCCACGCCGGCATCGATCCGCTCGACCGAGACGGTGTGGTAGCTGTCATGCTGGATGTCGTCCTCACGCGTCCAGGTCACCTTGACCGGTGTGCCGGTCGCCTTCGACAACAGTGCCGCCTCGATCGCGAAATCCCAGTTGCACTTGCGGCCGAACGCACCGCCCAGCAACGTGGGGTGCACCGTCACTTTGTCCTTCGGAAGGCCCAGCACGTCCGCCAGATCATCCCGAGCGTCACCGGGATACTGCAGCGGCGCGTGCACCACGCAGGTGCCGTCCGCCACCTGCGCCGTCGCCACCGGCGGCTCCATGCTGGCATGCGCCAGATGCGGGATATAGTATGTCGCGGAAACAACCTTGGCCGCCGACTTCAGCGCCCCTTCCGCATCGCCGTCATCGCGCACCACCAGGCCCGGCTGCTCCGCGCTCGCTTCCATCTGCTTGCGGAACGCATCGGAGTCATAGCTCGCGTTCGGGCCGTCGTCCCACACGATCTTCAGTTTCTCACGACCCTTGATCGCCGAGCCGGTGTTGCGCGCGATGACCGCAACCCCACCCAGCGGGCGGAACTTTAGTGGCCAGGTCGCGCCCTGCACCTCGAGCACCTTCTCCACGCCCGGCACCTTCAGCGCCTCGCTCGCATCGAACGAAACCACCTTTCCGCCGACCACCGGCGGGCGCGCAATCACCGCATATTTCATCCCCGGCATACGCGCGTCGATCCCGTAGATCGCTTTGCCCACGGTAATGTCGTGCAGATCATAAATCTGCACCGAGCCGGTCCCGATATACTTGAAGTCCCGCGGATCTTTCAGGCGAATCGCCTCCACCGGCGGCGCCGGCAGCGCCATCGCCGCCTTGGCCAGATCACCGTACCCGGCGATTTCGTTCGTGAGCAGGTTCACTACCTTATGGTCTTCCGCCCGCACCGACGAGGGATCCACGCCCCAGCGCGTCGCGGCCGCCTGCTCCAGCATCATCCGCATGGCCGCGCCGCACTGACGCATCGGCTGCACCCAGTGCCGCACGCTGCGCGAGCCGTCGGTGTCCTCATTGCCCCACTTGTCGTTGTCGCCGGTCGCCTGCTGGATCCGCACGCGCGACCAGTCGGCGTTCATCTCATCGGCGACCACCATCGGCAGGCTGGTTTTGATGCCGGTGCCCATCTCCACCCGATTGGCGATGATGGTCACGATCCCCGACGGATCGATGGCAATGAACAGATGCGGGTTGTTCTTGGTCCCGCCCGGCATGTCAGCCGCGCCGGTCGCCCAGGCTGCCTGCGCCCGTCCGCCCATGAAACTGGTCCCCAGCACCAGTGTGCCGGCGGCAACGACGCCCTTTAGCAGAAAGCGCCGGCTCACATTCGCGACTGTCCCCGGCCGGATCGGCTCGGCATTGAACATCCCAGGATTGAACATGTGCGTCATGGCTCACACTCCCGCCGCGGCAAGCCGGATCGCCTCGGCTATGCGCTGGTAACAACCGCAACGGCAGATATTCCCATTCATCGCCGTCGCAATCTCGTCGTCCGTCGGCTTCGGTGTGCTCGCGAGCAGTGCCGCCGCCTGCATGATCTGCCCGGCGTGACAGTAGCCGCATTGCGGCGCGCTGGTCTCCCGCCACGCAACCTGCACCGGATGATTGCCCTCCGGATCGAGTCCCTCGATCGTCACAATCTTCCTGCCACCGGCATCACCCGCCGCCACACCGCATGAACGAATCGCGGCGCCATCAAGGTGCACCGTGCATGCACCACACAGCGCGACCCCGCAGCCGAACTTGGTGCCCGTCAGCCCCAGTTCGTCCCGCAGGACCCATAACAGCGGGACCGAGGGATCGCCGTCGTAGCTGTAGTCCCGCCCGTTGACATGAAGAGTGACCATGACTGCTCTCCCGAAATGAAGGCAGCGGTCGGACTCGGGTCCGACCGCTCCTCCTGGCTTACGTCATTTCACCGACAACAACCCTAGTTCACCGCCTGCGCCGGCCGAACCGCGAAGATCACCAGCGAGTCACCAAACCCAAGCCCTGCCTTCTTCATCAGGATGTTGTTGCCGTTGGCCGCATTGCCGCCCGCGGCCACCGCGACATACTGCCTGCCGTTCACCGCATAGGTCACCGGCGATGCATTCACCCCGGCGCCCATCTGATAGTGCCACAGCCTCTCGCCGGTGGTCGCATTGAATGCATTGAAGTTACCGTCGAACTCCCCAGCAAACACCAGGTTGCCGCCGGTCACCAGCACGCCTCCCAGCATCGGCCAGTCCGAATGGTACTGCCATTTGATCTTGCCGGTGTTCACGTCAATCGCCGACAACGTGCCTGAAGGCTCGATCGCGCCTGCGGTGTTTTCCTGGGCGTGCCCGACATCGGGCTCGCCCAGCTCCATCGGTCCCTCGGGGGTAATCGGCTGCAGCACACCGCCAAGCCGCAGGTGACCGGTCACCGTCTCGTCCTTATGCGCGGTATACTCCCAGGACTCATTAGTACCCTGTACGTAGAACAGCCCCGTCCTGGGTGAATACGCCTCCGGCGACCACTCATTGCCGCCCTGCGCACCGGGGTAAATGTTGACGTAGGAGTTGTCCGGGACCGCCGTCCACATATTGGCGCTTTGCATCACGAACGGGTCGGACTTGCGGATAAGCTGTCCGTTCTCCCGGTTGACGATGAAAAGCTGCCCTTCCTTGCCTGCCTCGGCGGCCGCTGGAACCTCCTGACCCTGATCGTCCTTGACGGTGAGCAGCACCACCGGCGCCATCGCGTCATAGTCCCATACGTCGTGCGGAACCTGCTGGTACCACCACGCCAGCTTTCCCGTATCGATGTGCACTGCCACGATCGAATCGGTATATGCGTTGGCACCCATCCGCACCGAGCCGTCGTTGTCCGGATTGGGATTGCCCACCGCAAAAATCGCCAGACCGCGCGCCGGGTCAATCGCCGGGGTGTTCCACATGGAACCGCCGCCAGTCTGCCAGGAATTGCCGCTCCAGGTATCGCCACCCGGCTGGCTCGGATCAGGGATGGTGTAGAACTTCCAGATCTCCTTGCCGGTATTTGCATCGTACGCAGCGACAAAGTTGCGCGTCGGGAACTCGGCGCCGGACGTTCCGACAAGCACTTTACCGTTATAGACCTGCGGCGCCATGGTGATGGAGAACGCATCGCGCGAATCGGCCACCTGCGCATTCCACAGCACCTTGCCGGTGTAGGCATCCAGCGCGATCAGGTGCGCGTCCAGTGTCGCCAGAAACACCTTGCCGTCGACCACCGCCACACCTCGGCTCTCGGGGCCGCAGCACAATTGGTTGTAGCCGAGTTGGGCGTCGTACTCCCAAAGCTGCTTGCCGGTAGTCGCGTCATACGCCATCACGTGATCATAGGGCGTCGAGATGAACATAATCCCGTTGTCAACAATCGGGCTGACTTCGAAACTCGCAGCAACACCGGTCTGAATGTTTGCGACCGGCACCAATGAACCGGCGTTCCCCGTGTTGATCTGATCAAGCGGCGAGTAACGCTGGTTATCATATGTGCGGCCATACAGCATCCAGTTGTCCGGATTCTGATTCGCACCGAGCAGTTGCTCATTGGTTATATCGACATTCACGGGAACCGGAGCGCCGACGCCTTGCACCTGGCCAGAAGGCGTCGGGCTCGGCGTCGAGGCCTGAGCATAGGCCGCTCCGCTGCCGATGCTCATGGTAAGGGCCAGCAGGCTGCTCCCCGCCAGAAGCTTCGCAATCAACCTCATCACCTTGTCCTCCCTTGCTCGAACACGCTCGATCGCGCCGCTCCGACTCATCGGTCGCGGCGTCCGTCATCAATCTCGGCAGTGTGGCTGTCTGTCAGTGCTGGGGTTCGATCTTGATCGCTTGGAGTTCCTCCGTGTTATCCGTTAGCGGTTGCGAACCAGGCGGATACCCGTTCACCTCCAGCATGTACGCCATGATGCTCAGGTACTCTTCCTTGGTCAAGCTTCCCGGATTCGTGAGCGGCATATGGGTCGACATGAAGTGATAGAAATAATCGGCCGATATCTTCTGATACTGCGACACGCTCAGAAACATCTGCCCGCTCAGCGCGGGACCCACGCCGCCTTGCAGATGGTCACCGTGGCACACCGCACACGTTTTGTCGAAAATCAATTTGCCCGCGTCCGCCTGCGCTTTGGTAAAATCCCCACCACCGGACTGCGCCAGCGCACCGGCAATCGGCAGGAGGCTCAGCACCAGGACCAGTTTCAGTCCCACCCCGTGGCATGTTTTATGCTGCGTAACAGTGGCTGTCTTCATCCTACGCCTTTGCCCTCTTGATGCATTTCCCCGGCGAATATCATTCGAGGCCCGAAGGGCCGAGGCAATCTCGCCGGGATGCTCGTACCGATCAAACACCCCGGCCACACGAAATTGTGATGGGCCGGCGTCCGCGCTGTGGCGGCGCGTACGGAAGCGCAGGCCGAGGCGATGCAGGTCCTGATCGTGGGTGGCGGGATCGGTGGCCTGGCAGCGGCGCTGTCGCTGCATGCCGTCGGCATCGAGTGCACCGTTTTCGAACAGGTGCGCGAACTGCGCGAGCTAGGCGTCGGCATCAACACCCTGCCGCACGCGATCAAACATCTGGCAGCCCTCGGCTTGCTGCCGGCATTGGATCGCGCCGGCGTCCGCACGCGCGAGCTGATCTATGCCAACCGCTTCGGCCAGGTGGTCTGGCGTGAGCTCCGCGGCACCGACGCCGGATTGGACACGCCGCAATTCTCGATTCATCGCGGCAAGCTGCACACCGTCCTGCTGGACGCGGTGCGGCAACGGCTGGGTCCCGACCGGCTGCGCGGCGGCTGCCGCCTGCTGTCATTCATCGAACGCGCCGACCGCGTAGAGACACGTTTCGAACGACGCGACAGCCGCGAGATCATCACCGCTGACGGCGATGCGATGATCGGCGCCGACGGCATTCATTCCACGGTGCGCGCAGCGCTCTACCCGAACGAAGGCGCGCCGGTGTGGAACGGCACCATGCTGTGGCGCGGTGCAGCCGACTGGCCGGTATATGTCGATGGCCGCACCATGGTGATCGCCGGTGGCATGGCAGCGAAATTCGTTTTCTACCCGATCCACTTCGACCCCATCGCCCCCGATCGCCGCTTGACCAATTGGGCCGTGATGGCCCGCATCGAGGATCGCGCCGGCACGTCGCCGCCATGGCGCGAGGACTGGAACCGGCCGGGCCGATGCGACGAGGTCGCTCCGTTCATGTGCGAGCGGTTTCGACTCGACTTCGTCGATCCGCTCGAACTGATCAGCGCCTCCGGCACCTTTTACGAATATCCGCTGTGTGATCGCGAGCCGCTGCCGCGCTGGTCATTCGGCCGTGTCACATTGCTCGGCGACGCCGCGCACCCGATGTATCCTGTCGGGTCCAACGGCGCCAGTCAGGCAGTGCTCGATGCAAGCTGCCTGGCGCGACATTTATCATCCGGCACCTCGGTGGCACAGGCGCTCGCCGGATATGATGCTGAACGCCGGCCGATGACGACCGAGGTCGTGCTGAACAATCGCAAGGGCGGTCCCGAGCGCGTGATCGACGTGCTGGAGGAGCGGGCGCCGGACGGCTTCACCGACGTGGATGATGTCGCATCATATGCAGAGCGTGAAGCGATCGTCCGAGGGTACGCCTCGCTCGCCGGATTTGCACGCGAGCAGGTGAACCGTGCGCGCTGACAGCCGCATCCCGTGATAGCCGGACTTGGCCCACCACTGTCCAGTTTGATTTGAGGCAGGGGCAGGTGAGGCGGGAGTAATCCTCTCGCCGTTGCAGCCAAAGTATCAGTGGTCCCAGTGGCGCTGCCAATGGTGATCGTACTGGCCCCAACCGCCGAAGGCGAAGTTGACTGACCCGGGCGCGGTGTAGCCGTAGTAGCCGTACGGATCATACACGCAGCCCACCAGCAGAGCGGTAATCCCGATCGCTGCGAGGGGTAGCAGGGTACGTAGTCGAAAGCGGGCGAACATCACGTCCTCACTTAATCTGTGTCTTGCTGCCAGCCCCATCCGCGGCAGCGGTCAACCCTTCTTAGAGTTTCACCACCTAGGGTTTTGCCCCGGACATACCGGCGTTGACCCTAATAGTTTGATTGGCAAAATCCCCCTCTGTGATTAGCCCAGTGCACGAAATGCCTGTCCGGTGGGCACCCCTCGCGGGGGGCATGTGCCGGCTCGCCGCCATACCAAGCATGACAATTGCCGTACCCATCGCGAAAATAGCCATTGCCGCACGATTCTTCGACTTTCACGATCGGCGCGTGGCCTTGAAGAATGCCAAGCGGATTGTTCGTTGCGGCGGTCGCCGCTTCGGTTGGAACCCCGCCCAGCAGCGGAAACATCACCATCGCAGGAACTAGAAACCTCATCACGGTATTTTCTCCATCTTTTCCTGATCAGAGCCTATCTCTGATCGCGTTCCCGGCTGTAAGCGCAGGACTGGGCGAGGGGTGTGACTCGAGTCACAGGCGACGTCGGGAATAGAGCCAGGGTCTTATCACGGCATTTCCTCATTCGTTCTTGACCTTATACCAAGCCCCGTTGATCACGACTCATGGGCAGGATTCCCGGATGCGGAGATGATCATGCGTGACTCGGCACAGGGGTTCTGACCAGCGAGTCTCGGTATTAGACAGCCCTGTTCGTGTTTCCCCGTCGCGATCCACCGCGCACGACAATGGATCTGCCGGGACCGTCCCTCGACCGCGCGCTGATCCCGGTCGAAAGGCCTCACGATTTGGCTTGGCAGTTTCGCGTACGGGCGCTGGATCTTGCAGTGCTGGCAGGTCTGAAGCCGCTGCGGTCGCTGACGTGATCGCGATGTGACCCAAGTCATACGTGCCGAGGCAGCGAGGCGGTAGTTAGGAGCCTACGAAGCGCACCGAAGAGAAGCCCGGATGCCTAAGAAATCACTCGGCGATATCGAAGATGCGCAAATCGCTGGCGAAAGAGCTTGGAGGCTGCCGATGATGGGTGGAACAACGGCCGGGTCGAAATTGCCGATCTGGATGCCGCGATCCGGGCCACAGCCGTTCTGTCTAGTGACAGTCGAATCAAGAGGCCTTGACGTGATGCGACGCAATGCGCGAACCAAGACCTTCTATGCGGTACGGACCACCCAACAGGACATCGATCGGGCGACCGGTGATTTGATGATCCTGGTGACGCGCCACATCCGCGATGCGGCGAAGCGTGGAGACCTTCAAAGGCGCCTCGACGCGTTCACACATGAGATCATGGAGGCCATCACGACATGACCGCCGAGACGTGGGTTGTGATCTGTCCGGAGTCCGGACGGTAGCCCGTGGGGCAACAGATCGTTCGACTCGCAACAGCTCGCCTGCGCGGCGATTTGTCATGACAAATGCCAGTACTGGCCGGCGCTGCTGCGCCGCGGCTATCAGATCAAGTCCGCAACGCTGATGTGGCACGACGCGTGAAGATCACGGCCATCGCGCCCAGTCTATTTCTGCGGAGGCATGAATTCCACTTCGTGCAGCCCGGCGATTCGCACGACTTCAGCCGGATTGGCAACGTTGTTGATCGCCTGAAACAGGTCCCATAGCTTGCGCGTCGGCGATACCCAGAAGATGCAGAGGATATTGGATTGCGCACGATTGAAGATACCGTGCGGAATACCGCGGGGAAGCCGTATGAGATCCCCGCCTTCCCCAGCCGCGGCCTCACCACCGAGCAGCAGGTCGAAACGGCCTTCCAGTACATAGATGAACTCATCCTGGGTCGGATGCACATGCGGCGGCACAAACGTCCCTGGCGGCAGCAACGCATGCCACGAGAAACTGCTCTCGGTGAGGCTGAGCGGCCTGTACGTCTGGCCGAGGATATGCCAGACTTCTCCTTCCACACTTGTCCCTTGTTGTGTGACGCCGGCGGTCATTACGGTGGGCATGGGAAGCTCCTTAAGCGCCCCTACCCTTGCGGGAGGCGGGAGGGCGGCGGCACCGTGATCCTAAGCCGGGCGAGTCAGAACCAACAAGCCAGATCCGGATCCTAAAACAAGAAAGCATAACCAGAGTCGGCCAGCGCACAAGTGCGCACTACGGTTGGGTGAAAATGCCCGCGTCACCGCACGACCGCATCGCATCGTAGCAAGCCCAGCCCGCCGTGCGCTCCAGGCTCATCACGGCGGGTTCTCGGCAGCCGTGTTAGTCCTTCAACGACGCTCCAAACGCATCCAGCAGGTGACCACTGCCCTGTTCGCGCGAGCCCGCGTCGTCGTATCCATCCAGGAACGCGCCCTGCTCCGTCAGCATCAGCGTCGTCTTCCCGCCCTCGGCCTTCAATTGCACCGTTGCCAGCGATACCGAGATCTTCCTCCCGTCGAGGTGCATCACATAGCTGTAAACCAGCCGCTCGTTCGGGATCACATCGTGATAGATCGCGTCGAACGTCGAAACCATGCCACCCTGCCAACGCCCCCTCAGCCGTTCGCGCCCGCCAACGCGAACGTCCATTTGCCGCTCCAGCAATTCCCACCGCCCAGGCGGCCCAGCGAACCACTTCTGTTTCGCCGCCTCATCCGTCAACGCCCGCCACACCCGCGCGACCGGCGCGTCATAGCTGCGCTCTAGATGGAAGCTCCCGTGCGCCACCGAGCGGACGCCCGTCTGACCCTGCATCAGCGCGACCTCCCGCTCCAGCTTGTCGAGTGTGGTGCGCCATCCGTCCGGCGCCCCCGCCACCATCCAGCCCTTCGAAGAATCGATCAGGGTATAGGTCTGCACCACGTCCATTCGCGTCCCGCCAGGCGCATCGGAGAACCCCACCTCAGTGTACGCGCGGAATAGCTTCTTTCCCCCGTCGTCGCTGATCTCCATATCGATCACCAGCCGCGTGTGCGGCGTGACTTCCACGAAGCTGCCACGAATCCAGTGAGCCTCGCCGGCGGGCGAGCGCATGCAAAGCTCGAACGGCCCGCCGACATCCATCCGCACCTTCGCGTCCGAAACGGTGAACGTTTCCGGACTGAACCAGCGCGTGACATGCTCGGCCGAGCCCCAGGCGCTGAACACCGTCTCGCGCCGGGCGTGGAAAATCCGGGAAAGCGTAAGCGGCTGCCCACCAGTCTTTGCCTCAGTCCCCTCGCCCATCACCATCTCCTTCGCTTTCCAACGTTTTCAGATACTCGCCCAACCGGTCGAGCCGCCGCTCCCACTCGATCCGCCGTGCATTGATCCACTGTTCGGCCTGGCTGAGCGCCCCAGGTTCGATGGCGCAGGTCCGAACCCGACCCACTTTCCGCGACCGGACAAGGCCCGCCGCCTCCAGCACACCCAGGTGCTGCATTGCCGCCGGCAGCGACATCGGTAGCGGCCGCGCCAGTTCGCTTACCGGGGCTGGCCCGCGGCTGAGCCGCTCAAGCATCGCTCGGCGCGCCGGATCGGCCAGGGCGTGGAACAGCTGATCCAGATCGGTCGATTGGTTAAGCATACGCCTAACTATGAGGGCAAGCGACAGCTAAGCAAGAGCTTTAGTATCCCACCGGCGCACGTTGTCGTGAGCCGCCCGCCGCACCCCCTCCGCGTGCCCGCGAATGCAGGCAATCCGAGAAGGCATCCACCATGACAACAGCAGTTGCCTGCCGTGTGCCCCATCTCTATCCGCAGCATCATGCCCCAGGACCCATCCCCCGAGATCGAGCTGCGTCGCCTCCTCGACATCATGGCCGCGCTTCGCGACCCCGCGCACGGCTGCCCATGGGACCGCGAGCAGAGCTTCGCGACAATCGCCCCCTACACGATCGAGGAAGCCCACGAAGTCGCCGACGCCATCGCGCGCCGTGACTTCCCCGCACTGCAGGATGAACTCGGCGACCTCCTGTTCCAGGTCGTCTATCACGCCCGCATGGCCCAGGAGGCCGACCTCTTCGCCTTCGCCGACGTCGCCAGGGCGATCTCCGACAAGATGCTCCGCCGCCACCCGCACGTGTTCGGCGACGCCGCTGCCCGTTCGGCCGAGGCTCAGTCCGCCGCCTGGGAGGCCCAGAAATCCGCCGAGCGTGCCGCCCAGGCTCATAACGGCACGCTGGCCGGGGTGCCGGTCGGCCTCCCTGCCCTCACCCGTGCCGCCAAGCTGACCGCTCGCGCCGCCCGGGTCGGCTTCGACTGGCCAGACCCCGCCGCCGTGCTCGACAAGCTCGACGAGGAAATCGCCGAATTGCGCGCCGAGCTGACCGATGCCGACCCAGAGCGGCTCGCCGATGAGGTAGGCGATCTCCTGTTCGTGCTGGCCAATCTCGCCCGCAAGCTGTCGCTTGACCCCGAGGAGTGCCTGCGCGGAGCCAACCGCAAATTCACCCGGCGCTTCAACGCCATGGAGGACTCCACTGCAAATGAAGGAAAGACACTGTCCGAGATGACCTTGGACGAAATGGAAGCGCGATGGCAGGCAGTGAAGCGGACTGGCGACGGCTGAACCGCGCGAACTGGGACGAGCGCGTCGGCGTTCATCTCGGTCCGCGCGGCTATGACCTGCATGCGCTGCGTGCCGGGCGTGGGCGGCTGCGCATCGTCGAAGACGAGCTGGGACCAGTCGCCAGCCTAAGAATCCTGCATCTTCAATGCCATATCGGCACTGACTCACTCGCGCTGGCGCAACGCGGTGCTGAAGTGGTCGGCCTCGACTTCTCCCCCGCCGCGATCGAGGCCGCCCGTAGTCTGGCTACCGAGCTCGGCCTGTCGCACCAGGTCCGCTTCGTCACTGCCGATGTGTACGATGCGCTGACCGCGATCCCCGAGCCCGGCGCGTTCGACGGCGTATTCGTCACCTGGGGCACCATCTGCTGGCTGCCCGACATCCGCGCATGGGCGAAGGTGGTAGCCCGGTTTCTCAAGCCGGGCGGCTTCTTCTACTTCGCGGAGGGGCATCCGGCCGCCCTCGTGTTCGCCGATTCCGTCGGAACAGGCGGTTGGCCCGGCTTCTTCATGCCGTATCTCGGCCGCGCTCCCCTGATCGAGGCCGATCCGCATGACTACGCCGATCCGGAAGCAAGGTTCGCCAACGCCATCACTCACCAGTGGCTGCACCCCTTGGGCGACGTCGTCACCGCCCTGCTCGGGGCCGGCCTGCGTCTCGACTGGCTGCACGAGCACGACCGGGTGCCATGGCGGATGTTCAACTGCCTGGTACAGGACGAAGCCAGTCTCTACCGCTGGCCGGACCAACCATGGCTGCCCCTCGCCTACTCGCTGCGCGCATACCGCGATGCGAGCGCGAGCAGTTAACTCACCTCTCCCGCCCTGGGGGAGAGGTGAGTTCGTGAAGCGAACCGGGTGAGGGTGCCTCACGCCAGCGCACCTCACCTTTCCCGCCCTGCTCCCCGCAGCAGTAGGGTTGCAGCCGTGATCGCTACAGCGATAGACACAAACGCGTCGGATCAGGGGAGACAGCATGCGGGCGAAGCCGGCAGCGGCACACAGCAGCCTCGCTGCCCGAGGCCTGCTCATCCTCCTGGCGACCTGGTCCCTCCTGCTGGTAGCACCCGACCTCATCCGCCTGGTGCGCCCGCTCGGCTCGCTTGGCTTTGCCGCCGACAACGACGGCCTGATCTACGACGTGCAGGGACCGTTCCCCACGCTCGCCGATTCCCCCGCCGGGCAGGCTGGGCTGCGGGGCGGCGAGCACATCGACCTGCAATCGATGCGATGCGTCAGCCCATCATCGCCCGCCTGCATCGATCTGCTGGCGGTGGTCGGCGGCATGGGAGGCCCGCAGCGCATCCGGCCCGGCCGCACCATTTCGCTGACCGTCGAGGCAGCCGCGAAGCCCGCCCGCATCGTGACGATGACAGCCGCGCCCATCCGGATAGGATGGCAAGACAAGGCGGTCCTCTTCCTCGACGAGGTCGTCGCCATCCTGGTGATTCTCGGTGCCGCATGGCTGGTCTGGACCCGTCCCGGACCGATGACCTGGGGCTTCTTCCTCTACGCGATCTGGTTCAATTCCGGAGCCGACTTCGAAGCCTATGCGTGGCTCGAAGAGCGCCCGTTCCTGCTGCTCGCCCAAGAGGTTGTGCAATCCCTTGTGGTAACCGCCGGTTACGTCGGCCTGCTGCTCTTCGCACTCCGTGTGCCGCGCGACCTCACCGAGCCACACTGGCGCCCGTTGCAGCGCACATTGCCGTTGATCGCCATCGCGCTGCTCGGCCTCCAGCTCGCCAGCTTCGGCGCGGCATTCGGCTACCGCACGGAAACGATCACCCGCGCGAGCTTCATCGCCGGCTGGGCCATCGACATCGCCGCGCTGGCGATCCTGCTCGCGCGGCGCCATGGCCAACAACCGCAGGACTATCAGCGCCTGCGCTGGGGTGATCTGGGGCTGCCTCATCGGCCTTCCGGCCTTCATCTTCGCCGAGAGCCTCTCCGAGACCAGCATGTTCCAGCCGCTATTAGGGGCCCCTCTTTCGGATGCCACGCTCGGGCTGCTCTACCTGCTGAACGGCGTCCTGGTCGCCTTCGTCTTCGAAGCGGTGCGCCGCCCGCGCGTGATCGACGTCGCCATCCCGCTGCGCCGGGTGACGCTGTTCGCGCTGCTGGTGGGCCCGCCGATCTTCTGGCTCGGCGAGCAGATCGCCGCGCTGCACGAAGATCTGCATCTGGCGCCCTGGGCCTGGCTGCTCGGCGGCGGCCTCATTGCCTTCGCCCTTGCCAGAATCCACGACCTCGCCGCCGAGCTGACCCACCACGCGCTCAGCCCGGGTTTCCGCCGTGCGCGCCACCGGCTGGCACACGCCGGCCACGCACTGAGGGCGGCCCGCAGCACGATCGAAGTCGAACGCTGCCTGACCGGGGCCCCTACCGAGGCGTTACATCTTGCCTCCGCCGCCCTGTTCCGCGCTGATGACGGCTCATGGCCCCGCTGCCCCAGCGCGCCGGGCTGGGACGAAGACAGCGCCACACGCCTCACGCCGGAGATGCAGAAGGCATTGGCAATGGCCCGCCCGCTTCGTCCCCACCGGCTCAGAACTGTTGCCGACGCCCCAGGCTTTCCACGCGGCCTCCATGCGCCGGTGTTCTGTTTGCCAGTGTGCGGCGGGATGGCCATCGCGCTCTACGGTCCACATCGCAGCGGCGCCGACCTCAACGCCGACGAGCGGGAGCTTCTCGTGCGCTTCGCCAACGACGCAACCGGCCCCTACGCACGGCTGGAGATCGCGACGCTCCGCGCCCGCGTGCGTGCGTTGGAGGCACAACCAGAACAGCTCGGTGCCCTGTCATGAACAGCCTGACGGAAATCCGGCTCGCCGTCGCCACGGACCAGCCCGCCCTCGAGCAGGTCGTCCGCGACGCCTACGCCAAATATATCCCCCGCATCGGCAAGCCCCCCGGCCCGATGCTCGACGACTACGCCCGCCGAATCGCCGATCGCCAAGCGTGGGTCCTGACCGAGGCGGAAGCGATCACCGGCATGCTGGTCCTGGTCCCCGAGCCGGAGCACCTGCTGCTCGATAACATCGCCGTCGCCTCGGACCGGCAGGGCCGCGGCTACGGCCGCCGGCTGCTCGCCTTCGCCGAGGCCGAGGCAGTTCGCCGCGGCTACAGCGAACTGCGCCTCTACACCCACGAGAAGATGTACGAGAACCTGGTGATTTACCGCGCCCACGGCTGGCAGGAGTACGCCCGTGCCAACGAAGCCGGCTATGACCGCGTATTCATGCGGAAGCTGGCAGTCAGGGTCCCATCAGACTAAGACCTGGACCGGCCATAATCGGAGTTCCCCTTGACCGCCATCGCTACCTTCGAGGCCCAGACACATTTGGCCAGCCTCCTCGACCGGTTGCTTGCCGGCGAGCAGATCACAATCACCCGCCACGGCACTCCGACCGTCCGGCTTGTCCCCGTGCAGCCCACCGGCTCGAACCGCGAGACCATTGCAAAGTTGAAGCAGTTCAGCAGAGGCCCGACGCGCGGCGGCCTGAAGCTAAAGGACCTCATCAACGAAGCGCGGCGGTGAGCGACTTCGTCATCGCCACCACGTGGGTGTGACTTTGCTGCCGACCGCGCGAGCATCATCCGCCTCACATCGTTATGCCCGGCCCCCACATCGTCATGGCCGGCCTTGTGCCGGCCATCTCCTGCCCGCTATGGCACATCAGCGCGAACCGGCACGAGATAGGTCGCCCATAACCGCATAAAGTTTCCACTCCGTGGAACTCCGTTCGAACTCGGTGCACTCCGTGTGCACTCGATTATTCATGACTGCCCCAGCCCGTCAGGAGCCGCACATGTCATTCAAAGTCCAGGTCGGCCCACCGCAGATCGCCATCCACCAGGCCCAGACCGTGCTGGTCACCCGCCCCGACGGGCAGATCGAGTGGCCCTCCGACCATGGCCTCTATTTCTTCGACACGAGGCTGATCAGTGCCTGGGCCCTTTACGCCAACGGCGAGACCTGGGAGCCGCTGAGCGGCGGTGCGGTAACCTACGACAGCGCCCGGATTTTTCTTACCAATCGCGCCATCCTGACTGAGGATGGCCCGATCCCCCGGCGCAGCCTCGCTCTCAAACTCAGCCGCGCGGTGGCCGGTGGCCTGCACGAAGATTTCGACCTCACGAACCACAGTGCCAAGCCCGTTCGCTTCAACCTGGAGATCGCCTTTCGCTCCGACTTCGCCGACCTGTTCGAGGTCAAGCGGCACAAGATCGTCCGACGCGGCCGGATCAGCACCGAGTGGACCGAGAGCAGCCAAGTCCTGCGCACCACCTATCGCAACCGCGACTTCATCCGCGCCATGAACGTCGGCGCGCACTGCGACGCCTCCCAGGCGGTCCACGCCAACGGCCGCCTCAGCTTCGAGGTGCGGCTCGACCCCGGCGCAAGCTGGCATGCCTGCCTGCTCTATGAGCTGGTGGATGGCGACAGGACCTGGCCGGCCCCCTACGATTGCGCCGATCTCGTGCACGAATCCCGGCATGCAAAAGAAGCCCGGGAGTGGCAACGGCGCGTGCTGAAGATCCACACCTCGAACGAGGACTTCCGGCGTTTCTACGAGCAGGCGATCGAGGACATGGCCGCGCTTCGGCTGCCCGCCGAAGGCACCGACCACATGGTATTCATCCCCGCCGCCGGGCTCCCTTGGTTCGTCGCCCTGTTCGGCCGCGACAGCCTGATCGTCTCGTTGCAGAACATGCTGATCTATCCGGAGTTCGCCCGCGGCGCGCTGGATGTGCTCGGCAAGCTGCAGGCAACAAAGCGGGACGACTACCGCGACGCCGAGCCCGGCAAGATCCTGCACGAGCTGCGCTATGGGGAGCTGGCGCATTTCGGGCTGATCCCGCACACGCCCTATTACGGCACCGCCGACGCGACGATACTGTACCTGATCGTCCTGCACGCCACTTGGCGCGCCACCGGCGATGCCGCGCTGCTTGAGCAGTTCCTGCCGAACGCCGAGGCGGCGCTCGACTGGATCGACAATTGGGGCGATCGCGACGGCGACGGCTTCCAGGAATACCAGACACGCTCGCCCGCCGGGTACGAGAACGTGGCCTGGAAGGACGCCGTCGATTCCATGGTCGCTCCGGACGGCTCGTTGGTAAAAGGCCCGAAGGCGCTCTGCGAGCTGCAGGGTTACGTGTACGACGCCTGGCTGCGCATGGCCGAGATCTACGACGTGCTGGACCAGTCCGACCACGCCGGAGCGCTGCGGGCGAAAGCAGCGCTCCTGTTCCAGCGCTTCAACGACATTTTCTGGGACGAACGAAGCGGCTTCTACGCCTACATGCTCGACGGGCAGAAGCGGCCGATCTGGACTGTCGCCTCCAATCCCGGGCATCTACTGTTCTCCGGCATCGTCCCGCAAGAACGCGCCGGCCGCGTCGTGGCGCGGCTGATGGCGCCCGATATGAACAGCGGCTGGGGCATTCGCACGCTGTCGTCCCGGCATCCCGCCTACAACCCCCATTCGTACCAGAACGGCTCGGTCTGGCCGCACGACAATGGCCTGATCGCCGAAGGTTTCAGGCGTTATGGATTCGTCCAGCAGGCCGCCGAGATCGCGCACGACATCAGCACCGCAGCGAGCCACTTTCTGCTCTCGCAGGTGCCGGAGCTCTATTCCGGCATCCGGCGGACGCCGGGCGCGTTCCCGGTGCAATATCCCGGCGCCAACGTGCCGCAGGCCTGGGCCGCCGGCACCGCCTTCGTGTTGCTGCAAGTCCTGCTTGGCATCCATCCCGATGCCCCGCGCGGCCGGCTCTATATCGATCCGTTTCTGCCCGACTGGCTGCCCGATGTGACGCTGACCGACCTGAGGCTCGGCCAGCAGAAGTTTGACATACGCTTCTGGAGCGACGGCGAGGAAACCCATTTCGAGGTGCTGCGCGGTGACCCCGCAGTCGTCGAGGCACGCAGCGCATCCAGCTTCCTGTCGTTGCTGCGCAGCGGCTGCGCGCCATGAGCGCCCCGCGCATGACGACCGCCGAGGCTGTCGTCGAAAGCCTGATCCGCCACGGCATCGACACGCTCTATGCGCTGCCCGGCGTGCACAACGACCATCTGTTCGACGCCGCTCAGCAGGCCGACGGGCGCTTTCGCATCCTGCATCCGAGGCACGAGCAGACCTCGGCCTACATGGCGCTCGGCGCCGCACTGGTCACCGGACGCCCGCAAGTGTTCGCCACCGTCCCCGGGCCGGGCCTGTTGAACGCCTCGGCGGCCTTGCTGATGGCGTACGGCATGGGCGCCCCGGTCATCGCACTGGCCGGGCAGATCCCCTCCTTCGCGATCGACCGCGGCCACGGCCATCTGCACGAGATCGCCGACCAGCTCGGTCTGCTGCGGCACATCACCAAGCGCGCCACTCGCATTCGCGCCCCACGCGAGGCCCCGGCTCTCGTCGCCGAGGCAATCCGCACAGCCCTATCCGGCCGCGCGCGACCGGTGGCGCTGGAATGCGCGATCGACACCTGGGGTGAGGTCGGCGCGGTCGAGTTCCCGCCGATCGCACCACCCGCCGTTCCGCCCGTCGATCCCGAGGCGATAGCGCAGGCTGCGGCGATCCTCGGCCGCGCCGAGCGTCCCCTCATCGTGACCGGTGGCGGCGCTCTGGATGCCGGCCCGGAACTGCTCGCGGTCGCGGAGGCAATGGAAGCACCGGTGTGTTCGTTCCGCCGAGGACGCGGCGCGATTCCGACAACGCATCGGCTCGCTGTCTCGTTCACCGAGGGGCATCGCCATTGGAAAGACGCCGATACCGTGCTGGCCGTTGGCACGCGGCTTTACTCGCAGCAAAGCAACTGGGGCGTGGATGACAAGCTGGCTATCGTGCGGCTCGACATCGATCCCGAGGAACCCGCTCGTTTCCGTCGTCCCGCCTGCTCACTACTGGGCGACGCGGCGACAGTTCTGCGCGCCTTGCTATCCGCGTTGCCGGCGCACAATCGCGATCGGCCGCGCCGCGAGACGGAGCTGCACGCCCATCGTGCCTGGTTCGAGCAGCGCCTGGCGCGGCTTGAGCCGCAGATGGGTTTCCTGCGCGCCATTCGCGCCGCACTGCCCGATGACGGAATCTACGTGGAGGATGTCACCCAGGTCGGGTTCGCGAGCCGCCTCGCGTTTCCAGTGTACCAGCCGCGGACCTATCTCTCGCCCGGCCATCAGGATACGTTGGGCTGGAGCTATGGCGCGGCACTCGGCGCGCAAGCCGCGTTGCCCGGCCGCAAGGTAGTTGCAATCACCGGCGATGGCGGATTCATGTACCAGGCGCCGGAGCTGGCAACCGCGGTCCGCCACAAGTTGCCAGTGGTAGCAGTGGTATTCGACGACGGCGCATTCGGCAATGTCCGCCGCATCCAACGCGAACAGTACGGCAACCGGCTCATCGCCAGCGACCTCACCAACCCAGATTTCGTGAAATTCGCCGAGAGCTTCGGTGTGCGAGCCTGGCGTGCAACGACGCCTGATGCGCTCGAGCGTGCGTTGCGCGAGGCATTCGCCGCCAACGCGCCGGGTCTGGTGCACGTGCCCGTAGGCGAAATGCCGAGCCCCTGGGACATGATCCTGCTGCCGCGCGTCCGCGGCTTCGCCGATGCGTGGCGGCCGGCATTGCCGTGAGACCGTTATCCCCGCGGAAAGGAGGCATCCGCGGAAACACGTAACTCTGCGCTTGGCACATTGCATTCGTGTAGCAATCAGACTAGACTCAGACCATGAGAATTGGAGCCCGCTGCGACTCACCATCGACACCTTTGAGGCCAAGACACACTTGGCCGGCCTGCTCGACCGGGTCGCTGCCGGCGTGCAAATCACAATCACCCGTCACGGCACTCCGATCGCGCGCCTTGTCCCCATTCAGCCCTCGAACCCGCACCAAGTCTGCGAGACCATTGCAAAGTTGAAGCAGTTTAGCAAAGGCCAGACGCTGGGCGGCCTGAAGTTCAAGGACCTGATCAACGAATATCGCCGGTGAGCGACTTTGTCATCGATGCCTTTGTTGCACTCGCCTGGTGTTTCGATGACGAGGCCACGCCGGCAACCATGGACCCTGCTGGACAGGTTCGATCACCGACAAGCCGAAGTGCCCTCGCTATGACACCTGGAAATCGCCAATGCACTTGTCTTGAGCGAGCGCAAGCGGCGCATCACGCCAGCTCGCGCCAGCGAGTTCATCACGTTGATCAGCGGGCTCCCGTATCCTGATCGAGGAGGAAACTCCAAACTGCGCTCTTGGCACTGTGCTCGGTCTCGCCCGCGGCGAGCGTCTCAGCGCCTATGACGCCAGCTATCTCGAACTGGCCATGCGTCACGGTGTCCCGCTGGCAACCAAAGACATTGATCTGGCGAAGGCAGTCCACCGTATGGGCGTGACTTTGCAACCGACCGCGTGAGAGCGCCGCACACCGATCAGGCTGCGGCGCGCATCGGTGGCGGTTCCAACGCCGCGACCTCGGCGAACCTGTCCCGATGGCACGCAATGGCAGAGCAATACTACAGCTCCGCCGCCTCCACCGTGGCAACATCGAGCAGCCGCTCGATCACCTCCGGCTCCTGTGCGCCGGCGATCGCGTGTCGCCCCGAGACCACGAAGCACGGCACGCCGTTGATCCCCAGCCGGTGGGCTCGCAGATTCTCGGCGTGGATCGCGTCGGTGTCTGCATCGCCGGCGAGGTAACGACGCACCGGCGTGCCCTCCAGCCCGCTGGAATGGGCGATCGCGGTCAATATCGTGAGATCGCCGATATCCAGCCCGTCGGTGAAATGGGCGGAGAACAGTGCCTCCGCCAGCGCATCGGCGCGGCCATAGCGGCTGGCGAACCGCACCAGCCGGTGCGCATCGACGCTCGATGGGGTGCGGCGGATGCGCTCGAAGCGAAACAGCACGCCTTCCAACTGCCCGATTTGCGTAATGGTCCCATACAGGCGCCGCGCCCGGTCCTCCCCGCCGAACTTGCGGACCACGTAATCGGGCCGTGCCATGCCGGCGCGCGGCATGTCGGGGTTCAGCAGGAACGGCCGCCAAGTCAACTCGAACGCCAGGTCAGGCCGTCGGCGCAGCGTTCGCAGCAGGCGCCGCGTGCCCAGGAAGCACCACGGGCAGACGAGGTCGTACACCACCTCGACCGACAAGCGCGCCTTGGGTGGGGCGAGGATGTTCACGGCTCGACTCGCAGGACCGATCCGGCTGTCACGCGAACATCATCACGGCATCCGGGGACCAGGGCAAGCGCCGGCCGCGAGCCCACCTCTCCCGGTCTGCGCGAGAGCGCCTGCCCTGACCTTGAACCTGGTGACGGACCTCCGCTCACGGGTTGCGAGCCGATCCAGACGGCGTGACCAACCCGGCCAGCAGCACCGCGACGATACCGGTCAGAAAAACCCCATCGAATGTCCCGGCACCTCCGATCGATGCGATCGGCGCGCCGAGAGACTGCACCTTCCCCAGGTTGAGCAGGTCCGCACCGAGAAGAGCGCCCAGGCTCCCACCGATATATGCAAGCCGGGCCGCCTCCGCCCGCGACAATAGCAAGGCGATGACTGCCGCGGTGATCGGCGGTACGAATATCGGCATCGCGATCCCCAGGCCTCGCACCGGATAGGCCAGCATGTGGCACACCGCCGCGACGCAGACGATCGCAATCACTCCCTTCAGCCACAAATCACGCGTGACGAGCAGATAGCCCGACACCAATATCGGCACCACTGCCCCGCCAACATTGATGGCAATCATGGTGCCGGGCCATTCGACAGCCACCGGAACCGGATAGATCACGCCGAAGAGTTGGACCCCTCCCCTCACCAGGACCTGCCGGGCGGGCAGCTCGACGATCGGTATATTGAAATAGCTGCCGATCAGCGATGCCAACAGCACCAGGAAAGATGCACGGTGCCCGAGGCCGATACGCTCGTAGGCATAGCGAAACGCCCGCAGCTCGATGAACAGCACGAGCACAAACAGGACGCCTGCCAGCAGCCCGAAATACGGAAGCGCGAGAGGCAGGTACTCGGGGCTGCTTAATCTCATGATCCGCACTCAAACCGTCCGGACCACGGTTAGCAGAAACCACGGCACGCGCCACCCTGACCGAACCCGTTACGGCCTGTTCACCAATCGCACCCAGACTGGGGTGGTGAACGCATATTCCTCCGCTGCCGCCATTGCCCGCATCCGCACCTTCGCCTTCGCCGGGATCGAAGCGGTCCCGGTCGAAGTGCAGGTACAGATCTCCCCCGGCGTCCCCGCCTTCCTGATCGTCGGCCTGCCCGACAAGGCGGTCGGCGAAGCGCGCGAGCGGGTGCGCGCGGCATTTGCGGCCATGGGCCTTTCGCTGCCGCCCAAGCGCGTGCTGATCAATCTCGCCCCCGCCGACCTGCTGAAAGAAGGCAGCCATTTCGACCTGCCGTTGGCGCTCGGTGTCCTGGCAGCGATGGACGTGTTGCCGCGCGACGAGGTTGGCAGCTACGCAGCGCTGGGCGAGCTTCATCTCGACGGAACGCTGCACCCTGTCGCGGGCGTGTTGCCGGCGGCGATCGGTGCCTCGGCGCGCGATCTGGGACTGATCTGCCCGGCCAGTCAGGGCGGGGAAGCAGCCTGGGCCGGGCGCATTGAGGTACTGGCGGCGCCCGACCTGCTCACCCTGATCAACCATTTCCGCGGCACCCAAGTGCTTACCCCGCCGGAGCCCGCCGGCGTCGCCGACGCACCTCGTGGCCCGGAGCTGGCCGACGTGAAAGGCATGGAGACCGCCAAGCGCGCGCTGGAAATCGCCGCCGCCGGCGGCCACAACCTGCTGCTGATCGGCTCGCCTGGCGCCGGCAAGTCCATGTTGGCTGCACGGCTGCCCGGGCTGCTGCCCAACCTGACGCCGGCGCAGGCGCTGGAGGTCAGCATGATCCACAGCGTCGCCGGCCTGCTGGAGGGCGGGCGGCTGGTCATGCGCCCACCGTTCCGCGAGCCGCACCACTCCGCCTCCCAGGCCGCGGTCAGCGGCGGCGGCCAACGCGCCCGGCCTGGCGAGGTTTCGCTGGCGCATCGTGGCGTGCTGTTCCTCGACGAATTGCCCGAGTTTCCCAAGCTGGCCTTGGAGGCACTGCGCCAGCCGATGGAGTCCGGCCGCACCACGGTGGCACGAGCCGCTGCGCACGTGACCTATCCGGCGCGGTTTCAGCTTATCGCGGCGATGAACCCTTGCCGGTGCGGCTACCTCGGCGACGCCGCCCGGGAGTGCGGGCGGGCGCCTCGCTGCGGCGAGGATTACCAGAACCGGATCAGCGGCCCGGTGTTGGACCGGATCGACCTGACCATCGAAGTGCAGCCCGCCTCGGCAGCCGAATTGGCACGTGCCCCGGCCGGCGAGCGGACCGAGGCGGTGGCCGCCCGCGTTGCGCGTGCACGGGCAGCGCAGACCGCGCGGTACGGGGAGGACGGACCTGGCACGAATGCCGAAGCCGACCAAAGGGCGCTAACCCTGGTCCCCGAGGCACACGCCCTCGCCGAGCAGGCGATGGAGAAGTTGCGGCTCTCTCCCCGCGGCTATACCCGCATCCTGCGCGTGTCGCGCACCATCGCGGACCTGGCCGGCACCGCTACGGTGAGCCGCGCGCATGTGGCCGAGGCGCTGGCATTCCGCCATCGGATGCCAGGACGACGGGCGGGATGAAACGAAGCCGCTTTCCGCTTATCTCAGCCGTCAGAGTGCGCGTGCACCGAGGAACACCCCGATGAGCGACATCCCCGCGGACCAGCGATCCCGCGTCGACATTGAACGCACCATCGAAGAGAGCCGAAAATTCTCCGCGGAGGCGCACAAGCTCTCGGCTGAAGCACTTAAACTATCGGCGGAACAGCTCAAGCTGGTAGCGGAACAGCTCAAGCTGGGGGCTGAAACCCGGAAGCTCGATCGGGAGCGGCAGTTGCTGCCATGGTCTCTCGGGATTACTCTCGTCACTGGTGTCGGTATCGGTCTCGTCCAATTAGTGGCACAATTTGCGGGGTGGTTGCGATGAGTACGGCCGCGCTGTCACGGACCCATCGCGCATCAGGGAGCATTGAAGCATGAGTGATGAACCCAACGCCGACCTCGGTCTGATTGCGCGCCAGCAGCGCCAGCTACTCGATCAAATGAATACCATGAGGGACGACATGACAGTACTGACCGCGATCGTCATGCGGCTCGATGGGACGGTGGCGGGGCTGGTCCAGGAAATCCGCGCGATCCATTCGCAGCATAATCGACTGGCGAACCGGGTACGCGTCCTGGAAGATCGTCAATAACACCGACGTCGCTATCGCAACACCTTCCCGGACGGCATATCGTTGTCGTAGAGTGACAACCGGTACCGAACCGAAAAGCCGCGCATCGCGGCACGCCGAACGTTTTCGTGGCGTTTCGGATCAGAGCAGGCCGGGAGGAACGCGACACGATGCCATATAACCCCAGCTTCCACCCTCGGCTGACCACGGCGCCGCTCGGAATCATCGCGGCCGCAATAGCGACCCTTGCCGCCGCCCCCGCGCAGATGACCATGCAGACCACCCCACCTGGACAGCTTGTCCCTACGATGGGCCAGCACCTGTGGGGACCCGATGGTTCGGATACGGGACGGCTCTGGGAGGTGCTGGTGGACCGCACCGGCCAGCCACGCGTCGCCGTCATCGAGTATGGCGGCTTCGCCGGCATGGGTCGCCGCAAGGTCGCGGTCGCCTGGCAGGCTCTGCGCTTCCGGCCCGGCGACCCCGCCCACCCGATCTCTCTGTTGGTGAACAAAGCCGAGATGGGCCGGATCCCCGATTTCAAGGACGCCGGCGGACCGATCACGTTCGGTGGGCCGGGCGCCGGCGGCGACACCGGCAGCGGGCACTAAGCCGTGGCGCTGCGGCGCAGCCTGCACGGGCTTGACTGGCTAAATTTTTTCGTTGCAAACGTGCAGACCGGGTTCGGCCCGTTCATCGCCGTCTATCTCGCCGAACACCGCTGGACTGAAGCGGAGATCGGCGTGGCGCTCAGCATCGGCACGATCGTCAGCCTGCTGACCCAGGTGCCGGCCGGCGCGGTGGTGGACTCCATCGCCGACAAGCGCCAGGCGGTCTGGTTCGGAGTTCTAGCCGTCAGCGCAACCGCGCTGCTCTATGCCCTGTCCGCGCGGTGGATCGTGATCTATGCGGCGGAGTTGTTTCACGGCCTCGCCAGCTCGATCCTGACCCCGGCGATCGCCGCCGTCACCCTCCGGCTGGTCGGCCGCTCGGCGTTCGGCGAACGGGTCGGGCATAATGCGCGCTTCGCCTCGGTCGGCAGCGGTGTGGCGGCCGGGTTGATGGGCATTGTCGGCTCGTATGTGTCGGCCAATTCAGTGTTCTGGCTGACCGCGCTGCTCGGCCTGCCGGCTTTGCTGGCGCTGCGGGCGATCGGCCCTGAACAGGCACCGAATGAACCCGGAGCGCCCGATCCCGGTGCGACGGCGCAGCCGAGTTGGGTAGGGCTGAAAGGGCTGTTCCTCGATCATCGGCTGCTGGTCTTTGCCGCCTGCGTCGTGCTGTTCTTTGTGTCTAACGCCGCCATGGTGCCGATCGAGGCGAGCGCGATCACCCGCCGCCACCCCGAGTTGGCGGATGTGCTGATCGCCATCACCGTGGTGCTGCCGCAGGGTGTGGTGGCGCTGCTGTCGCCGTGGACGGGTCATGCGGCAAAACGCTGGGGAAGACGGCCGGTGATGCTGCTGGGCTGGGCAATGCTGCCGGTGCAAGGCGTGCTGTATGCCGCGGTCGGCAGTCCATTCGTGGTGCTGCCGTGTCAACTTCTGAGCGGCATCAGCGCCGCGGTGTTCGGCGTGCTGATGACGCTGGTGGCAGCCGACCTCACGCGGCGGAGCGGACGCTTCAACCTGACGATGGGCGCGCTCGGGATTGCCGTTTATATCGGGGCGACGATCAGCACCTCGCTTGCCGGCTGGACGGCCGAGCGGTTCGGCGACAGCGCCGCGTTCCTGCTGCTGGCCAGCTCGGGGCTCGTCGGTACGCTGTTGCTGTGGCTGGCGATGCCGGAGACAAGAGAGCGGCCGACAGCGCCGCCATCGCCGACACCGTCGCTCGCGACGAGCCTCGCCTGACGATTACAGTGACCGGAGGGAGACGTCATGCCGTTCAAAGTGCAGGTCGGACCGCCGCAGATCTCGATCCATCACGGGCAGACGGTGTTGATCTGCGAGCCGGACGGACAAATCGAATGGCCGAGCGACCGCGGCCTGTATTTCATGGACACCCGCGTGCTCAGCGCCTGGGCAATCTATGCCAACGGCGAGAAGTGGGACCTGCTGAACGGCGGCGCCATCACCTATGACGCCGCGCGGATCTATCTGACCAACCGGGAAATCGCGACCGAGGACGGCATCATCCCGTCGCGCACGCTCGGGCTGACCATCAGCCGCGCGATCAGCGGCGGCGTGCACGAGGATCTGGACGTCACCAACAACGGCCGCAAGCGGGTGCGCTTCCAGCTCGAGATCGCTTCGCGCAGCGACTTCGCCGATATCTTCGAGGTGAAGTCGGGCCGCATCGTGCGCCGTGGGCGCATCACGACGGAGTGGTCGGAGACGCGCCAGCAGCTCCGCACGACTTATCGCAACCACGACTTTACGCGCGCGCTGACGGTGGAGCCGTCGCAGCAGAAGGCCGTGTACGCGAACGGGCGGCTGAGTTTCGAGGTGGCGCTGGAACCCGGTGCGGCCTGGCATTGCTGTCTGCTTTACGCTCTCACCGACGGCGAGCGGCACATTGCGGGGCCGGGCGCGTGCATCGGCCAAGCCCACAAGTCGCATCAGGCCGAGACGCTCGCCGCATGGCTGCGGACCGTGCTGAAGATCCGCACCGGCAACGAGGAGTTCTATAGGCTGTATCGCCAGGCGCTTGAGGACATGGCGGCGCTGCGGCTGCCGATGGCCGAGACCGACCATATGGTGTTCCTGCCGGCCGCGGGCCTGCCATGGTTCGTCGCCCCGTTCGGTCGTGACAGCCTGATCGTATCGTTGCAGAACCTGCTGATCTATCCCGAGTTCGCGCGTGGCACGCTGGACATACTGGGCTCGCTGCAAGCCAAGGAGGAAGACTCCTATCGCGACGCCGAACCGGGCAAGATCCTGCATGAGATGCGCTATGGCGAGCTGGCGCATTTCAAGCTGATCCCGCACACGCCGTATTATGGGACGGCGGACGCCACCCCGCTTTATCTGATCGCGCTCCACGCGACCTGGCGAGCGACCGGCGATCACTCCCTGCTGGAGCAGCACCTGGAGACCGCTGAAGGTTGCCTGAGCTGGATCGACAACTGGGGCGACCGCGACGGCGACGGGTTCCAGGAATACCAGACACGCTCGCCGGCCGGCTACGAGAACATGGCCTGGAAGGATTCCGGTGATTCCGTCGTGTATCCGGACGGCTCGCTGGTGAAGGGACCGAAGGCGCTGTGCGAGCTGCAAGGCTATGTGTACGACGCCTGGCTGCGGATGGCGCAGGTGTTCGATGCGCTGGACAAGCCGGAGCGCGCGGCCGCACTGCGCGAAAAAGCAGCCGCGCTGTTTCAGCGGTTCAACGAGGCATTCTGGGACGACGACTTCGGTTTCTACGCCTATGCTTTAGATGGCGATAAGCGCAAAGTCCTGACAGTGGCATCGAATGCCGGCCACTGTCTGTGGTCGGGGATCGTGCCACCGGAGCGGGCGCGCAAGGTGGTCGAGCGGTTGATGGCGCCCGACATGTGGAGCGGTTGGGGCATCCGCACTCTGTCGGCGCAGCACCCGGCGTACAATCCGTATAACTACCAGACTGGCTCCGTATGGCCGCACGACAATGCGATTATTGCCCTCGGTTTCAAGCGCTATGGGTTCGGCGTAGAGGCAGCGCGGATCGCCCGCGACATCAGCGATGCCGGCAGTCATTTCCTGCTGAACCAGCTTCCCGAGCTCTACACCACGCTGGAACGCGACGAGACCACCTTCCCGGTACAGTACGTGGGGGCTAACGTGCCGCAGGCCTGGGCTGCGGGCTCGGTGTTCTTCCTGCTGCAGGCGATCCTGGGACTCGTGCCGGACGCGCCGCGCGGGAAGCTGTATCTTGATCCGCTGCTGCCGCGGTGGCTGCCTGATATCACTATATCCGATCTGCGCCTGGGGAAGCATGAGTTCGATATCAGGTTCTGGCGCGATGGCGAGTCGACAAAGTTCGAGGTACTGCGAGGGGATGCGAAGATGGTCGAGCATATCGCCGCGGAAGGCTGCTTCGATCGGCTAAAGGCCTGGGCATCGCCACAGTGATACGAGGCAAGACGACTGAGCGCTAGGGGAGCCAATTCGATGCCAAGCAGCACCATGCAAGACCCGGCGGACGAGAAACTGACCCTCGCTATCGATATCGGCGGCAGCCACCTCAAGGCCGGGGTGCTCAACGGTACCGGCGAGATGGTGTCGGGGCCCGCGCGGGTGGTGACGCCCAAACCCGCCAAGCCGGCTGCCGTGGTTACTGCGCTCGTCGAGCTGGTGAAGCCGCTCGGACAGTTCGACCGGATCTCGATCGGCTTTCCCGGCGTGGTACGCATGGGTCGCGTGCTGACGGCACCCAATCTCGGCACCAAGGACTGGCGTACATTTCCGTTGCAGGGGGAATTGTCGAAGGAGCTGGGAAAGCCGGCCCGCCTGCTGAACGATGCCAGCATCCAGGGGCTGGGCGTGATCAGAGGCCAGGGGATGGAATGCGTGTTGACGATGGGAACCGGGATGGGCTTCGCGCTGTTCGAGAATGGTCGCCTCGGACCGCACCTGGAAATGAGCCAGCATCCGGTGAAGACAGGCAAGACGTACGATCAATACGTCGGCGAGGCGGCCTTCGAAGATATCGGGCGCGGCCATTGGAACCGCCGTGTGCGCAAGGTGATCGGCATCATGGACGCACTGGTCACCTACGACACGCTCTACATCGGCGGCGGCAACGCCCGCCACCTGGAACAACCGCTGCCGGATCGAGTCAAGGTCGTTGCCAACGAGGCTGGGATCACCGGCGGCGTCCGCCTGTGGGACAAGCGGATGGATGTCGTCTTCGAGGAGCATGGGGAGTTCGGCTAAATGCCCCCTGCCCTTCTCCTCCGTAGGGTGGAAAAGCGAAGCGCATTCCGCCGCTAAAGCCACGAACACGATCGGAGGAAAGGAGACGCCATGCTCACCGTCACGCGCGATATGCTGCTGCCGACAGCGATCACCGGTTCGTATCCGCGCCCGTTGTGGTTCGACCTCAGCCTGAACGGCCGCTCGTTCAAATCTGCTCTGGGCGAGTCGCTGTTCCGCGAACAGTATCTCGACGCCGTCGCCGCGATCATCAACGCGCAGGAGGCCGCCGGGCTCGATATTGTCACTGACGGCGACAGCCGGTTCGATCTGGCGGTCGGCGGCAAGTCCTGGTTCTTCTATCCGATCGAGCGCATTGTCGGCATCGAGGGGCATCGCGATACGTCGCGCGGATGGATGAGCCGGCATGGACTTCGTCCGGGCAAGATCCTGTGGGAAGTGCAGGAAGCCTACCAGCCCGGCGTGGTGAAGCATAAGCTGTCGCGCGGTCCGCTGGAGTACACCGCCGTCTGGCAGGTGGCACAACGTCTCTCCGATCGCCCGGTGAAGTTCGGCGCGATCTGCGCGCCGGCGCTGGCCAGCATGCTGTGGAACGAATTCTACCCGGACGACCGGCAGATGGTGCTGGACCTCTGCGACATCATGAATGCCGAGTTCCGCGAGATGGCCGATGCCGGTTGTCCGCTGATCCAGGTGGAGGAACCGCCGCATCACGGCCGCTCGTTGAGGCCCGATTGCACGGATGAGGAGCTGGAGTTCCTTACCGACGCGTTCAACCGCCAGCTTGTCGGCGTGAATGCCGAAATCTGGGTCCACACCTGCTGGGGCAACCCGAACCAGCAACGTGTCTATTGGGAGGTGCCGAGCTACGAGCGCGCCATGCCCTATCTGCTGCGCCTGAACGCCGATGTGATCACCTTTGAATGCGCCAGCAGCGATGGGCGCGATCTGCACCTGTTCGGTAAGTACAGGACCGACAAGAAGGTCGGCATCGGCGTGGTAAACCACTGCAACACGGTAGTGGAACCGCCGGAATACGTTGCCGGCCTGATCCGCCGGGCGCTGGAATTCATCCCACCGGAGCGCCTGGTGATCACCACCGACTGCGGCTTCGGCCGGGAGGGCCTGAGCCGACGCATTGCGCATTACAAGTGCGTCTCGATGGTGGAGGGCACAAATATCGTGCGCCGCGAACTGGGATTGCCGGAGGCACGCGTGCGTGCGGCTGATCCGAGATTTTACTTTGCCACCGCCAGATCCCATTGAGGGAGGGAATTATGCCCAGACTGCAGCCCATCACAGGTAAAGAGCAGGTCGCACAGAAGGACGAGGCCATCTTCGATTCTATCGTCGCCAGCCGCGGCGCCGTGCAGGGGCCGTTCACTATGTTCCTGCACTCGCCGGAGATTGCCGGACGGGTGGCGCATCTCGGCGCCTATGTCCGTTTCGAGGGCTCGCTCGATATGCGTGTGCGCGTGCTGGCGGCGATGACGGTCGGTCGCGAGTACGAGGCACTGTATATTTGGGGCGCGCAGACCGCAGGTGCTCGCCGACTTGGCGTGCCGGAATCGACCATCGCCGCGATCCGTGAGAATCACTCGCGCGGCATTCCGGCCGAAGACGCGCAGATTGTCGATTTCACCCGACAGCTTCTGCGCAGGCATCGCATTGACGACGCAACCGCGGGTGCGATGAGAAAGCGGTTTGGTGATGACGAGTTCGTCCAGCTTACCGGCACGATCGGCTATTACGCCCTGCTGGCGATGACGGTGAATGCCTGCGAACTGGAACCCGCGTCCGGGACCGAGGTATTGAGCGTTTAGCGGGCCCCCTCCCCTTTTCAGTGCCTGCTGCGCCGGTACCGCTCGATGAGCGCATTCGTGGAGCTGTCGTGGTTCAGCTTCGGCGTCGCAGCGTCACGCAGTTCCGGGATGATGTGACCGGCGAGTACTTTGCCGAGCTCCACGCCCCATTGGTCGAACGAGTCGATCCCCCACACCGTGCCTTGGGTGAACACGCTGTGCTCATACAGCGCGATCAGGCTGCCAAGCGTCCGCGGGTCCAGCCGTTCCGCCAGGATCATGTTGGTCGGCCGATTGCCCTCGGTCACCCTGTGCGGGGTTTGGAATCCCGGGGAGCCTTCGGCGGTCAGTTCCTCGGCGGTCTTGCCGAAAGCCAGTGCCTCGGCTTGCGCGAACAGATTGGCCATCAGCAGGTCGTGGTGGTCACGCAGGTTACTGAGGGGCGACAGGAAGCCGATCAGGTCACACGGGATCAGCTTCGTGCCCTGGTGGATAAGCTGGTAGAACGAGTGCTGCCCGTCGGTCCCAGGCTCGCCCCAGATGATCGGGCCGGTCTGCCAATCGACATGGTTGCCATCGAGATCTACATGCTTGCCGTTGCTCTCCATCTGCAACTGCTGCAGATAGGCGGGGAAACGTGCCAAATGGGCAGAATAGGGCATAATGCCCAGCGTCTGCGCGCCGAAGAAATTGTTGTACCAGACCGTCAGCAGACCCATCAGCATCGGCAGGTTGCGCGCCGGCGGCGCGGTGCGGAAATGCTCGTCCATGTCATGGAAGCCGGCGAGCATCTCACGGAAGTGTTCCGGGCCGATCGCAATCATGGTCGATAGCCCGATCGCGGAGTCCATCGAATAGCGGCCGCCGACCCAGTCCCAGAAGCCGAACATGTTGGCTGCGTCGATGCCGAACTTCTTCACCCCCTCGTCGTTGGTGGAGACAGCGACGAAATGCCGTGCCACTGCCGCATCCGCGCCCAGCGCGTCGACCACCCACCGGCGCGCCGTCGCCGCGTTGGTCATCGTCTCCAACGTGGTAAAGGTCTTCGACGAAATGACGAACAGCGTCTCGGCCGGATCGAGGCCCTGCGTCGCCTCGGCAAAGTTCGCTCCATCGACATTGGAGACGAAACGCGCGTCGAGTGACCGGTCGCTGAACGGGCGTAGCGCGAGATACGCCATCTCGGGCCCTAGATAGGACCCGCCGATGCCAACATTAATCACGTTACGGATGCGCTTGCCGGTGTGCCCCTTCCAGCTCCCGTCACGCACGTGGGTGGCGAATGTCGCCATCCGATCCAGCACGGTGTGGACGTCAGGCACGACGTCGCTGCCATCCACAACGATTTTGGCATCGCGCGGCGCACGCAGCGCGACATGTAGCACGGCGCGGTGTTCGGTGGCGTTGATCTTCTCGCCGCGGAACATCGCGTCGCGCCGCGCCGCAACGCCGCGTTCCTCGGCAAGCTGCAGCAGCAGCCGCAGCGTTTCCTCGGTGATGCGGTTCTTCGAGTAGTCCAGAAACAGCCCCGCCCCTTCAGCCGAGAAACGCGCCGCGCGGCCGGGGTCGTCGGCGAACATCCGGCGAAGATGCACGTCCTTGATCGCGGCCTGATGTGCGGCGAGCGCCCGCCACGCCGCGGTTTCATTCGCCCTGGTGCCGGCCATGGCTGGATCCCCTATGTCAGCTTGCTGCTCTTCTTCTCGATTGCGCCGAGCAAATCCTCCCAGGAATCGACAAACGACTTCGCGCCATCGACCTGAAGCTGAGAGCCAAGAGCATCGACGTCGATCCCGGCCCGGACATGCGCGGCGATCACCTGTTCACAGTCGCCGCCGTCGCGCGCAAGCACCGCACTCAGCTTGCCATGGTCGGCAAACGCGCGCAGCGTGGCCTCCGGCATCGTATTGACCGTGTTCGGCGCTGCGAACGTGGTGACATACAGCGTGTCCGGCGCTTTCGGGTCCTTCATGCTGGTGCTGGCGAACAACAGCCGTTGCGGTCGGGCGCCGTAATTCGCCAGGCGCTGCCACCGATCGGAATCCAGCACGTTGCGGTACGCCTTGTACGCCTGCTGCCCGACGGCGATGCCCAGGCGATCGCGCAGCGCCTCTGGCACCTTGTCGACCACGGCACGATCCCAACGGCTGATGAACACCGAGGCCACCGAGCTGACATCGAGTGGCAACCCTGCCTTCACACGCCGCTCCAGCCCGTTCATATATGCGTCGGCCGCGGCAAGATAATCGGCACGCGAGAACAGCAGCGTCACGTTGATCGAGATGCCGGCAAAGATGCTGTCCTCGATTGCCGGCAGTCCCTCGATCGTGCCCGGGATCTTGATGAACAGATTGGGCTTGTTCGCTTTGTCGTGCAGGCGCTTCGCCTCGGCGACCGTCCGCGGCGTATCGTGCGCGAGCTTCGGCGACACTTCCAGCGACACCCAGCCATCGACGCCGCGGGTGCGCTTATGGATCGGCATGAACAGATCGGCGGCGCACGCCAGATCGGCCAGCGCCAGCTCGAAGAACAGCGCCTCGCCGGAGACGCCGTTGCCCAGCAGCCGGCGAATGTCATCGTCGTACTTGGCGCTGTGCGTGATGGCGTGGTCGAAGATGGTCGGGTTCGAGGTGAGCCCGGTAACCGACAGGTCATCGATGAACCCGCGCAGCGTGCCACTGTCGAGCATGTCGCGGGTGATGTCGTCGAGCCACAGGCTCTGGCCAACCTCGTGGAGCTGCGCTGTTGCCTTCATGTCCGTCCCTCCCTGGTTCGCAGGAATGCCGACCGGTCGTACCGGAGCAGGTCGCCGATGCTCTCGATGGTGATGTCGGCCGGCGGATGCGCGGCGATCTCCTTGGGGTCGAGAGCGTAGTGCCCCTGGCGCGGGAACACCGTGGTGACACGATCGCCCCAGATCTTCTTCACCGCGTCCAGAATGCGAATCTTGTCGTCGATCAGCACATAATGTTTTGCCGGATACCAGTGCTCGACATCGTCGAGTTCCTGCTCCTTATGGATATATATCAGCACGCGGTCCCCGAATTCCTGCCACAGGCCGGCACGTTCGACCTTGCGCGGCTGGAACACCGCATCGCCGTCCGACAGGATCACCGGCGCGCCCCATTGCCGCGCATGTCGCACCGCATCCAGCGCGCCCGAATAGACGCGGTCGGTGAACGGGTACTCGACCAGCCAGTTGGCGATCCGAAGCACGCGAGGATCGTGGAGCTCTTCCACGCGATAGCGCTCCAGCGCACCAAGGTAATCGGCGTAACCAAGCTCGCCGCGCAGTTCCTCGAACAAAGCCCAATAGCGGTCGCGCGCCTTGACGCCATAGTTGCGCTCAAGATGACTGCGCAGATCGTCTTGCACGCCGTCATTGTCGAGCAGCGTATTGTCCACGTCGAATAGAAACACGATGTCGTGCGGTTCGGCCATCAGTGGGTCCCTCCCGGCTTCGGGTCGCGCCACGGCCCGTCATTGCCGATCAGCTCGGCTGCCTCATCAGGTCCCCAGGTGCGCCGCTCGTAAGTGTAAAGCGGTGTGACGTTGCCGAGTATGGGATCTACGATACGCCATTGCGCATCCACAAGGTCCTGGCGTGTAAACAAATCGCGCACGCCGCGCATCGCGTCCCCGAGCAGCCGCTGGTAAGGTGGCATATCGGAGCCGGGCTGCTGGTTCAGGATCAGCTCGACATCGTGTCCCACCATCCGCTCACCTGGCGTCTTGACGCGGACGCCGAGCGCGACGGCCATATCGGGGCCGATGCGCAGGCGCATGTGACTGGACGAGGTCGGGACGTGCTCGCCAAACGTTTCCCGCGGCGGACGCTTGTACTCGACAATTACCTCGGCCGCGGTGATCGGCAGCTCCTTGCCGGCGCGGATATAGATCGGCACGCCGGCCCAGCGCCAATTGTCGATCGCCAGCTTGATCGCGACAAAGGTCTCGACAGTGGAATTCGGCCGCACGCCAGAGATGGCGCGATAACCAACATACTGCCCGCGCACAACATGGGCCGGATCGAGCGGACGCACAGATTTTAGCAGAGTTGCCCGCTGGTCGCGCAGGGACTCGTGGTCGTCGCCGGCGGGTGGGTCCATCGTCAGGTGCGCCAGCACCTGCAGCAGATGGTTTTGCACCACGTCTCGAACGGCGCCAGTTTCGTCGTAGAACCGGCCGCGGTCCTGAACGCCGAAATCCTCCGCCATGGTAATCTGGATGCTGCGTACGTACAGACGATTCCACAGCGGTTCAAACAGCGGATTGGCAAAGCGGGTGTAAAGAAGATTCTGCACCGGCTCCTTGCCGAGGTAATGGTCAATCCGGAAGATCTGATCTTCAGGAAAGTACTGATCGAGAATGCCGTCCAGTTCCCGGGCGGACCGGCTGTCGTGGCCAAACGGCTTCTCGATCACCAGCCTCGCCTGCTGGGCGGTTCCCGACTTCGCCAACTGGCCGGCGACAGTGCCGAACAGGCTCGGCGGGATTGCGAGATAGTGCAGCGGGCGCTGCGTCTCTCCAAGCTGCTTGCGCAACTCAACGAACGTCGCCGGATCGTTGTAGTCGCCATCGACATAACGAAGCTGAGACAGCAGGCGGTCGATGGCGTCGTTTTCGGAATCGAGCCCATGCGCTTTCAGGCTGTCTTGCGCCCGCTGCTTGAGCTGGTCGAGCGTCCATCCCTGCTTGGCGACACCAATGATTGGCGTCGTCAGGCCCTCGTCGCGCACCAAGCCAAGCAGCGCCGGGAATATCTGTTTGTAGGCAAGATCGCCGGTTGCGCCGAACACCACGAGCGCGTCAGAGCGCGGCATGTCCATCGAGCTCATCAGCCGGACTTCTCAACGTGGCCGCCGAACTCATAGCGCATGGCCGACAGCACCTTATCGGCATATTCAGCCTCGCCACGCGAACTGAAGCGGGCATATAGCGCCGCGCTGATGACGGGGGCCGGCACGCCTTCATCGATCGCCGCCTGCAACGTCCAACGTCCCTCGCCGGAGTCGGAGACCCGGCCGTGGAACTCCGCGAGGTCGGGGCTTTTGCTCAACGCACTGGCGATCAGGTCGAGCAGCCAGGAGGCGATGACGCTGCCGCGACGCCACACCTCGGACACCTTCGACACGTCGATGTTGTAGCGATACAACTCCGGATGGCGCAGCGGTGTGGTTTCCGCATCGGTTTCCTGCTGGCGCACGCCGACATCAGCGTTGTGGATGATGTTCAGTCCTTCCGCATAGGCGGCCATCACGCCGTATTCGATGCCGTTGTGCACCATCTTCACAAAATGGCCGGCACCGTTCGCGCCGCAATGCAGGTAGCCCTGCTCAGCGGCGCTGGGCTCGCCGGAGGCACCGGGGGTGCGCGGCACGTCGCCGACACCCGGCGCCAGCGCTTTGAATATCGGATCAAGATGTTGCACGACGTCATTCTCGCCGCCGATCATCATGCAATAGCCGCGCTCGAGGCCCCACACGCCGCCGCTGGTCCCGACATCGACATAGTGTAGGCCCTTGGCCTTCAGCTCGCCGGCGCGACGCACATCGTCATGATAGTAAGAATTGCCACCGTCGATCACGATATCGCCCTGCGAGAGCAGCGGCATCAGCGATTCCAGTACCGGATCGACCACCCCGGCCGGCACCATCAGCCAAACCGCGCGCGGCTTGGTGAGCGATTCTATGAACGCCCGCAGGTCGGTGCTGCCCTTGGCGCCCTTGTCGACAAGTTCCTTCACCGCGGAAGCATGGGCGTCATAGACATGGCAATCGTGACCCGCGCGGATCAGGCGCTGCACCATGTTGCCGCCCATCCGGCCGAGGCCGATCATGCCTAGTTGCATTGGGTATTCTCCCTACTCTGCTTAGACTCGTCGCGCGATCGCCTGTTTCGCCGCCTCGACCACTTTTTCCGCGGTGAACCCGAAATGCTCGGCAACCACCTTGATCGGCGCCGACAAACCGAACGTGTGCATGCCCACCACGACCCCGCGCCGACCTGCATACCGGTGCCAGCCAATCGCCGCTGCTTCCTCTACCGTGACGCGGGCAGTGATGGAAGGCGGCAGCACGCTGTCCTGGTAGGCGGTGTCCTGCTCCTCGAACAGCTCCCAGGATGGCATGCTGATGACACGGGCGGCGATGTTCTCGCCGGCCAGGCGATCGTGCGCCGCGACGCACAGCGAGACTTCGCTGCCGGTGCCGATCAGGATCACGTCCGGCTTGCCGTTCGGGGCATCGACCAGAATATAAGCGCCGCGCGCCAGGCCGCTGGCCGCGGCGAACTTGCTGCGGTCAAAGATCGGCAGCGGCTGCCTCGAGCAGATCACCGCCGCCGGTCGGCTGGTGAAGCGCAGAACAGTGCGATAGGCCTCCGCCATCTCGTTCGCATCCGCCGGACGGATGACGACCATACCTGGAATCGCCCGCAACGACACGATTTGCTCGATCGGCTCATGGGTGGGGCCGTCTTCGCCGACGCTGATCGAATCATGCGTCCAGACATGGATGACCGGCAGGTCCATGAGCGAGGCGAGCCGGATGGCGCCGCGTGCGTAATCGGTGAAGATCAGGAAGCCCGAGCCGAATGCACGCAGGCCGGTCAGGGTCATGCCGTTGACCATCGCGCACATCGCGTGCTCGCGGACGCCGAAATGGAAATTTCGCCCGCTATATCCCCCGATCGCGCCGGGTGACTCGAAATCGCCGGCGCCGTCGAAGGTAAGGCGTGTCTTGGTGCTGGGCGCAAGATCCGCGGCGCCTCCCAGCAGCCATGGCATGTGCTGGGCGATCGCATTCAGCATGTGGCCCGATGCATCGCGGGTGGACATACCTTTCTCGTTTGCCGGGAAGGTGGGGATGGCACTGTCCCAGCCCTCCGGCAGCTCGTGCCGCATGATGCAATCGACCTGTCGGCCGAGATCCGGATATTCCGTCCGATAGCGCCCGAACAATGCCATCCAGTCCGCCCGCAGCTTCGCCCCACGAGCACCGATCCCGGCGGCGAAATGCTCGCGCACCCCCGGCGGGACCACGAAGAACTTGTCGGGGTCAAAGCCGAAGAATTTCTTGGTCAGCCCCACTTCCTCATCGCCCAGCGGCTCACCATGCGCTTCCGGCGAATCCTGCTTGTGCGGGGAGCCATAGCCGATGTGGCTGTGCACCACGATGAACGTCGGCCGGTCATGGGTAGCAGCAAACTCAGCATAGGCACGGCGCAACTGGTCGAGATCGTTCGGGTCGGTCACTCGCGTAACGTTCCAGCCATAAGCAAGGAAGCGCGCGGCAACATCCTCGGTGAAGGCGATGTCAGTGTGGCCCTCGATGGTGACGCGGTTGCTGTCATAGATCCAACACAGATTGCTCAGCCGCAGATGTGCGGCGAGCGACGCGGCCTCGCTGGAGATGCCCTCCATCATGTCGCCGTCGCCGCACTGCGCATAGACATTGAAATCGAACAGCTCGAAGCCGGGCCTGTTATAGGTGGCGGCGAGCCAGCGTCCGGCTGCTGCCATGCCGACACTGGTCGCGGCGCCCTGGCCTAGCGGGCCGGTCGTGGTCTCCACGCCCGAGGTCCAGCCGAATTCCGGATGCCCAGGGCACCGGCTGCCGGCCTGCCTGAACATCTCGATATCCTGCAAAGTCACCGCCTCGCGGCCAAGCTCCTCATACGCTGGGTGAACAGCCTTGATCCCGGTCAGGTGGATCAGGCCGTAGAGGAGCATCGAAGCGTGCCCCTCCGACAGCACGAAACGGTCACGGTTGATCCATAAAGGATCCGCGGGATCGTAACGCAGCACGTTCTGCCAGAGCGCATAGGCGGTGGGCGCGGCATCCAGCGGGGTGCCGGGATGACCGGATTTCGCCTTCTGGACAGCGTCGATCGCCAGCATGCGGATTGTGTTGATCGCAAGCTGGTCCATGTCGGTGTGTTGGTCCATGCGCTCCCCGCCATACCGCTTGCCTGGATAAGTGGGGGAAGCTACGCACCCGTCGCGGAATCACGCAATCACAGCTTTGTGAGATTCCGTGCGAGGCGCATACCCGCCCCAGCCACCCTCACCCTCACCCGCCACGCTGCGCGTGGCGACCTTTCCCAGAGAGCGGGTGAGCTGATTCTGTGACGACCCATCATTCAAGGCGAAACGCATCGGTAATGCGTCGGACCATTCCGGACGCATCGACCAACAGCATATCGAACCGCACGCCTTTCGCGCCCCATTCGGGATGTCCGGCCAGCACTATCTCTGCTGCCGCAAGCAGTCGGCGGCGCTGCCGTTCAGTCAGTGCGAAGGCCGCGCCGACCAACGTCGGGCGCGCCTTCACTTCGATAATGGCGAGCAGCCCGTCTTGCTCGGCGATCAGGTCCACCTCGCCGGCTTCGGTACGCAAGCGTCGGGCGCGAACGTTCCAGCCGTCGCGCTCCAGCGCAGCCGAGGCTGCTGCTTCCGCGGCGACGCCCAATGCGTGCGCACGACGTCCGCGATGCACGCGCGGCGTGTCGGTCATCTGCGTCGGGCGGCGATCTCGGCCGCCAGTTCCAGGGCGGCGATCAGGCTCGACGGATCTGCGCGTCCGGTACCAGCGATGTCGAAGGCGGTGCCATGATCGGGCGAGGTGCGCACGATCGGCAGGCCGAGTGTCACGTTCACACCGTGATTCATGTCCAACGTTTTCAACGGAATGAGTCCCTGGTCGTGGTACATGCAGATCGCCACGTCGTAGCGGCTCCGGGCGATCGCTGTGAACATCGTGTCGGGCGGCCACGGGCCGGAGACCTCCTCCCCTTCGCCACGCAAGGCGGCGATTGCCGGCGCGATGATTGTGGTCTCTTCATCGCCGAGCGCGCCCTGCTCGCCTGCATGAGGATTGAGCCCGGCCATCGCGAGCCGGGGACGCGCGACACCAAAATCCGCCCGCAGCGCCGCAGCCACCGTTCGGGCCGTTGACAGGATCAGTTCGGTGCTCAGCATCGCCAGCGAGTTGCGGAGGCTGGCATGCACCGTAACCGGTACGACGCACAACTCCGGGCTGGCCAGCATCATGACCTGCTTCCCGGTCGCGCCGGTCAGCGCGGCGAGGAATTCAGTATGGCCAGGATAGGAGAAGCCCGCGTGATAAAGCGCCGCCTTGTTGATTGGGTTGGTGACGACAGCGGCAACCTCGCCCCGTGCGGCGAGTAAAGTGGCGCGCTCGATCGAGCCGATCACGGCCGGCGCGTTGGCGGCGTCCGGTATGCCGGGACACGGCGCGTTGGCCAGACGAACCGGCAGGACCGGCAGCGCGTCGGGAAAGACCGACGTCGCCTGGTCCGGCTGCTGCACTTCCCGTACAGGCGCTTCAAGCCGCAGGTAAGTGGCGAGCGCAGCCAGGCGCCCAGGATCATCAAGCGCCACGAAGCACGGTCCACGACCACGCAGCGCAATCCATGCCCGCAAGGTTAGTTCGCCGCCAATGCCGGCGGGATCGCCCATGGTTAGTGCAATAGGGTTCATGGGTCAGATATGCAGCGCCCGTCCATCGGCGGCCAGGGCAGCTTCCTTGACCGCTTCGCTTAGCGTGGGATGTGCGTGACAGATGCGCCCCACGTCCTCGGCCGATGCCCCGAACTCCATCGCGGTGGCCAGCTCCGCGATCAACGTGCCGGCATCCGGGCCTATGATGTGGGCGCCGAGGATACGATCGGTGGTTTTATCGGCAATGATCTTGACGAAGCCGTCGGTGTCGCCCATCGCCCGTGCACGGCCGTTCGCGGTGAACGGGAATTTCCCGATATTATAGGCGACACCAGCAGCCTTCAGCTCTTCCTCGGTTTGGCCGACCGCGGCAACTTCGGGCCACGTGTAAACCACGCCGGGGATCACCTGATAATTCACATGACCCGCCTGCGCGGCCAGCAGTTCGGCGATTGCCACACCTTCGTCCTGTGCCTTATGCGCCAGCATCGGGCCGGCGATGACATCGCCGATCGCGTAGATTCCGGGAACGTTGGTCGCATAGTGCGGATCTGTCTTCACCCGGCCACGCTCGTCGCGCTCCACGCCGATCGCCTCGAGACCGACCCCGTCGGTGAAGGCGCGGCGACCGACGGCGACCAGCACGACGTCGGCTTTCATTTCCTCCGCCGCTCCCCCATCGCGCGGCTCGACCGAAAGCGTGACGCCGTCATTGCCGAGTCGCGCCCCGGTCACCTTCCTGCCCAGGCGGAACTTCAGTCCTTGTCTCGTCAGGATCCGCTCGAACGACTTCGCCACCTCGGCGTCCATGCCCGGCACAATCCGGTCGAGGAACTCGATCACCGTGACCTCGGCACCGAGACGCCGCCAGACGCTGCCAAGCTCCAGTCCGATATAGCCGCCGCCGATCACGGTGAGCCGCTTCGGCACGGCATCCAGCTCCAGCCCGCCGGTGGAGCTCACGATCCGCTGCTCGTCCACATCGACGCCGGGGAGCGGCATGCTCTCGCTGCCGGTGGCGATGACGATGTGCTTCGTCTCATGCGTCTCGTCGTTCACCTGCACGCGGCCGGGTGCGACGATGCGGGCCTCGCCTTTCAGCCAGGTGATCTTGTTCTTGCGAAACAGGAACTCGACGCCTTTGACATTGGCAGTAACCACTTCGTTCTTGCGCGCCATCATGCGGGTGAGGTCGAGCTTCACCGAACCTGCCTCGATCCCGTGTGCGGCGAAGTCATGTGTGACAGCGGTATAGTTCTCCGACGATTGCAGCAACGCCTTCGACGGGATGCAGCCGATATTGAGGCACGTGCCACCCAAAGTGGCGCGCTTCTCGACGCACGCCACCTTCATGCCGAGTTGGGCGGCACGCAGCGCACACACATACCCGCCGGGGCCGGCGCCGATAATGATCAGGTCGAAACCGTCGCTCATGGTTCGGCGTGGAATGCGCGCGCAAGGACCGGAAGATAGGCAGCGCCGGCGATGATGCCAGCCACGACGAGGGCGAACTGTGTGGCCCCCATCATCCACATCCCGAGTATGCTGGGCTTTTCGGCAAGACCAGCCCGGACCTCTCCGCGCAATCCTTCTATCTTCGCTTCCAGCTCACCGGTTCTGCCCACGATCTTCGCTTCCAGATCGCCTGTTCTACCCACGATCTTCGCTTCCAGCTCACCGGTTCCGCCCACGATCTTCGCTTCCAGCTCACCGGTTCTGCCCACAATCTTCGCTTCCAGGTCGCCGGTTCTACCCACGATCTTAGCTTCCAGGTCGCCGCGGACGGCCTCGATCTTAGCTTCCAGGTGGCCCTGGGCACGCTCGATCTTCGCTTCCAGGTCGCCGCGCCAGCCCACCATCTTCGCTTCCAGGTCGCCTCGGACACCCTCGATTTTCGCTTCCAGGTTGCCTCGGACACCCTCAATTTTCGCTGCCAGGTCTCCACGCACTCGCTCCAACTCCCCCTTGGTCGCGAGGTAGGGCATTTGCGCGTGGATGCTTACGATCAGCGGTTCGAGACGGTCGAGCGTGGACTTCACATCGTGCATGTCCACTTCGAGCCGCCCGACTCGAGCCTCAAGCGCCGGATCCTGTGCTGCCTGGTCCATGGCGTTCTCTAAGATCGGTCCCGACACTAGCCTGCCGGCAAAGTCGTCACAATTCGGTTAGCCGCCCGGCGTTTCCGGCACATGACAGACGGCCTCGATGTTGTGGCCGTCCGGGTCGAGGACGAAGGCGCCGTAATAGTCTGCGTGATACTGCGGGCGCAGGCCCGGCGCGCCGTTGTCGCGTCCGCCGGCGGCGAGCGCGGCGGCGTAGAACGCGTGCACCTCCGCACGGTCCTTTGCCGCGAAGGCCACGTGGACGGGCGCGGCCGGTTCGCCGGCGCTGCCGATCCAGAACCCACCCTTACCTTCGCGGTTGAACCCGGCGAAGCCGTCGCCTTCCTTCACGATGCGGATGCCGAGCGGCGCCAGAGCGGCAAGATAAAACGCCCTGCTCTTGGTAAAGTCGCGCACGGCGAGGCCGATGTGATCCAGGATCATTGGCAACGCTTCCTGTTAGAGGTCCAGCAGCAACCGGCGCGGGTCTTCGACGCCCTCTTTCACCCGCACCAGGAACGACACCGCCTCGCGGCCATCAACGACGCGATGATCGTAGGTAAGTGCCAGATACATCATCGGCCGGATCTCGACCTTGCCGCTGATGGCCATCGGCCGTTCCTGGATCTTGTGCATCCCTAGAATGCCCGATTGCGGCGGATTGAGGATCGGCGTGGACATCAGCGAGCCATACACGCCGCCATTGGTGATGCTGAAAGTCCCCCCGGCGAGCTCTTCCAGTTTCAGCGCGCCGTCACGTGCACGGCGGCCAAAATCGGCAATCGCGCGCTCGATGTCGGCGAACCCCATGCGATCGACGTCCCGGATCACCGGCACGACAAGCCCGGCTGGGCCGCCCACCGCGATGCCCATGTGCACGAAGTTTCGATAGACAAGCTCGTCGCCGTCGATCTCGGCGTTGACCGCCGGAAACTCCTTCAGCGCGACCACACAGGCCTTCACGAAGAAGCTCATGAAACCGAGCCGTACACCATCGTTCTTCTTCTCGAAGGCATCGCGGTACTCTGATCGCAGCGCCATCACCGCCGACATGTCCACCTCATTGAAGGTGGTCAGCATGGCGGCGGTGTTCTGCGCCTCCTTGAGTCGCACCGCGATGGTGCGGCGCAGCCGCGTCATGCGTACGCGCTGCTCGCGCGCATCGGCTTCGCGCGGCGGCTTGCTGGCGGGTGGTGGCGGGGCTGGGGCCGGACGGTTGAGGAATGCCAGCACGTCGCCCTTGGTGATGCGCTCGTCCTTGCCGGTTCCGGGCCCGAGATCAACTGCCGAGAGGTGGTGCTCCTCCATGATCTTCGCTGCCGACGGCATCGGGGCGTGCACCGCGACATCGGCCGGCGGCGTGGCGGGTCGGGCGACCGGGCCCGTGGGGCGCGGCGGCGGGTTTATCCCCGGCGGCGGATTGGCGGCGGCACGTGTTTCCGGCACTTCCGCAGGACGCGGCGGGGCAGCAGGGGCCGACGAGGCGGCACCCTCACCCGCCGCGCTTTCGCGCGGCGACCTCTCCCGCAGTGCGGGAGAGGTGGGTGGAGGAGCGGGCGCAGCGGCGCCAGCGTCCAGCGTGCCGAGCAGCGCTCCAACTTCCACCTCGCTGCCCTGCTCGGCAGCGATGGCGGTCAGCACGCCGGCTTCCGGGGCGTTCACCTCGACCGTGACCTTATCGGTTTCAAGCTCAACCAACGGCTGGTCCGCCCCGACCTGATCGCCGGCCTGCTTGAGCCAGCGCGCCACGGTGGCCGAGGTGACGCTCTCCCCGAGCGCCGGGACCTTGATTTCGGTTGCCACGACGCTCCTCCTTCGGTTCAGGGCGAGCCGAGCGCCTCGGCGACCAGCGCCGCCTGCTCGGCAGTATGGGTGCGCGACAGCCCGGTGGCCGGGCTGGCAGCGGCCGCGCGGCCGACATACTGCGGGCGTTTCGCAATCCCGTCCAACCGCGTCAACACGCTCTCGACCCGCCGATCGACGAAGTTCCAGGCGCCCATGTTCTCCGGCTCTTCCTGGCACCAGACCAGCTCGGCATTGCGATACGGCGAGAGCAACCTGGCCAGTGTCTTCTCCGGGAACGGATAAAGCTGCTCGAGCCGCAGCAGCGCCACGTCGTTGATCCCACGCTCGCGCCGTTCCGCCAGCAGGTCGTAGTACACTTTACCGGTGCACAGCACGACGCGGCGCACGTCCCCTGCCGGCGCGATCAGGTCGATCTCCGGGATGACGAACTGGAAGGCGCTCCCGGCGGCCATCTCGTGCAGCGGGGACACCGCCAGCTTGTGGCGCAGCAGCGATTTCGGTGTGAACACGACCAGAGGCTTGCGGAAGTTGCGCCGGAGCTGGCGACGCAGCGCATGGAAATAATTGGCCGGCGTGGTCAGATTGCAGACCTGCATGTTGTGCTCGGCGCAGAGCTGCAAGTAGCGCTCGATCCGCGCGGACGAATGCTCGGGCCCCTGCCCCTCATAGCCGTGCGGCAGCAGCAAGGTCAGGCCCGACATCCGCAGCCACTTAGTTTCACCGCTGGCCAGGAACTGGTCGATAATCACCTGCGCTCCGTTGGCGAAATCGCCGAACTGTGCCTCCCACAGCACGAGCGTGCGTGGGTCGGCCAGCGTGTAGCCGTATTCGAAGCCGAGCACGCCTGCTTCCGACAACAGTGAGTTGTAGATCTCGAGGCGTGCCTGGTCGGGGGCGATGTTGTTCAGCGGCACGTACTCGTTCTGGTTCATCTGATCGACCAGCACCGCATGCCGCTGACTGAACGTGCCGCGCTGGCTGTCTTCGCCGGATAGCCGCACCCGGTGCCCTTCCAGCAGCAGCGAACCGAAGGCGAGCGCCTCGCCGGTGGCCCAGTCGATCCCTTCGCCGCTGTCGATCATGTGGAGCTTGGCCTCGAGCTGGCGGGCAATCTTCGGGTTCACGTCGAAGTTGTCCGGCACATGGGCAAGCGCCTGGCCAATCTGTTTCAGGACGCCAGTATCGACGCCGGTGGCTTCCTCGGCGTGTTCGACCTCACCTTCCTCCGGCGACAGGCCGGACCAGTGACCTTCCAGCCAGTCGGCCTTGTTCGGCCTGTAAGACTGCGCAGCCTTGTTCGCAGCATCCAGCTTCGCGGCGTACTCGTCCCACTGCGCCTTCGACTCCTCCGCCGACAGCACGCCCTCGGTCACAAGCTCTTCGGCGTAGAGGGTGCGGATCGTCTTCCGGGCGCCGATCGCGCGATACATGATTGGCTGCGTGAACGCCGGCTCATCGGTTTCGTTATGGCCGTGGCGGCGGTAGCAAACGATGTCCAGCACGATGTCGCAGCCGAAGCGCATGCGGAACTCGGCGGCCATGCGAGCACAGAAGACCACGGCTTCGGGGTCGTCGCCGTTGACGTGCAGGATCGGGGCCTGGATCGATTTGGCGACATCGGTGCAATACAAGCCCGAATAGGCGTGCGCCGGCACAGTGGTGAAGCCGATCTGGTTGTTTACGATGACGTGCACCGTTCCGCCGGTGCGGTAGCCGATAAGCTGGCTCATCGCCAGCGTCTCGTACACAAGCCCCTGGCCGGCGAAGGCGGCATCGCCGTGCATCAGGATCGCCATCACCGAGCGGCGGTCCCTTGTGTCGCCGGCCTGGTCCTGGCGGGCGCGCACCTTGCCGACCACCACCGGATCGACTGCTTCCAGATGCGACGGGTTCGGTTGCAGCGATAGATGCACTGAGTGGCCGCCGATCTCGACATCGGTGGAGGTGCCAAGATGGTACTTCACGTCGCCGGATCCCTGGACGTCGTCCGGCTTGAAGCTTTCGCCGCCGAATTCGCTGAACAATGCGGTCAGCGGTTTGCGCACGATGTTAACCAGCGTGTTGAGCCGGCCGCGGTGCGGCATGCCGATGGCGATCTCGTTCACGCCGGCCGCAGCGGCGATCTCGATGATCGCGTGCGTGGCCGGGATGGTGACCTCGCCGCCTTCGAGGCCGAACCGCTTGGTGGTGACGTATCGGCGTTGGCAGAACGCTTCGAAGCCTTCGGCCTCCGTAAGCTGCTGGAGGATGGCGCGCTTGGCGGTGACGTCGAACTGGTGTTTCCAGGGAGCGCCTTCGACCTTGCGCTGGATCCAGGCTTTTTGCTCCGGGTCCTGAATGTGCATGAACTCGACGGCGACGTGGCCGCAATACGTGTCACGCAGGATCGAGACGATCTCGCGCAGGGTGGCGGTTTCACGACCAAGCACGTTGTCGATGAAGATCGGGCGATCCCAGTCGGCGGCGGTGAAGCCATAGGTGGCGGGGTCGAGCTCGGCGTGGGGCTTCGGGGTCTGCAGGCCGAGCGGGTCGAGCTGCGCCTCGAGATGGCCGCGCACGCGATAGCTGCGGATCAGCATCAGCGCGCGGAGCGAGGGGGTGATGGCGGCGCGTATCTGCTCGGCGGTGGGGGCTCGGGTCGCCGGTGCCGGGGCGCCGTTGCCGAAGGCCGCGGGGCGGGGTGCCCAGGATGCGCCGGTCGCTTCCTCCAGCACGGCGCGGGATTCTTCGTTCAGCGTTGAGAAGAGCTCGGCAAAGCTGGGATCGACCGTGTCGGGGGCGGTCGCCCAGCGGGCGTAGAGCTCGCCCAAGAAGGATGCGTTCGCGCCGCTGAAGGCCGAGGCGAGGATATCGACGCCTGCCATCGTCTGCCCTTTCCATCCGTCTGCTGATAGGCCGGCCCAACCGGCCCGGCCGAATAGGTCTCGCGCAGCGGTAGATAGTGCAAACGCCCGGTGGGGGAGAGTCTAGCGGTTACCGCGCTGCGTTGCCGGAGGCGCATGGGGAACGGCCGGCTGTCCCGCTGTGTGGGAGAGGTGGACGTTGGCGGCGCCTGTGCTTAATCCACCAGACGCCACGACACGACATTACCACGCCGTCCTGTTCGATCTTCTGACTGGCTTGCTCGATAGTTGGTCGCTCTGGAACGAGGTCGCCGGAAACCCTGAGGCCGGCCGCCTTTGGCGTGCCGAGTACCTCCGCATCACCTATAAGACCGGCCGCTATCGGCCGTACGAAGACCTGGTCGAGGAGGCGGCTGAGGCAAGCGGCCTGCCCCGCCGCCTCGCGGCCGAGCTTGCCGCCCGCTATGACATGCTCCAGCCATGGCCCGAGGCGAATGGCGTTCTCGCCACGCTCCATAATGCGGGGGTGCCACTGGGGGTGGTCACAAACTGCTCCGAGGTGCTTGGGCGACGTGCTGCCGGTCGCCTTGCCGTCCCGTTCCGCGTGATCGTCACGGCGGAGCGTGCCGGTTTCTACAAGCCGGAGCCGCAGCCGTACGAGCTGGCGCTGCGGGAGATCGGCGTGGTGGCGGAGCAGTGCTTGTTTGTTGCCGGATCGGCCTACGACTCGTTTGGCACGGCGCGGGTCGGGTTGTCGACTTGGTGGCATGATCGGATCGGGATGGTCGCCCCATCCGATGCACCTGCGCCGCTTGCGAGGCATCGCAGCCTTGAGCCGTTACCGGCGGCTGTCCTTGGAACTGCGCCGGAGCGGAGCTAAGCCCCGCTCCGGTCCATGGAGGCCGAGCCTGTTCGGCGAGACCCTCACCCGGTTCGCTGCGCGAACCGACCTCTCCCGCAGGGCGGGAGAGGTGACAGGTTGGTCCTCAGGCTGCGGGCGGCGGCTCCGGTGAGGTAGGTGGCGGCTGGCGCCTGGAGGCCATGAATTCGTCGAACTCCACCTTGTCCTTGGCGAAGCGCAGCCGCTCCAGGAATGCGGCGAACTCGCGCTGCTCTTCTTCCAGACGGCGCAAGGTCTCGGCGCGATACTCGTCGAACGCCCGGTTGCCGCTGGCCGGGGCCTGTTCCGGGGCCTCATCCCGCTGGCAGCCGGCCCAAGGGCCACCCCAGCGCTGCCAGCCGCCGCGTCCGCCGCCGTGGCGGCGATGCGTACCGCATCCCATGCGTCCACTCCCCAACATAAAGAACAGCAGTGCCAGGCCGATCGGCCACCAAGCGATGAAGCCCAGGATCGTCAAGCCGATCCAGAACGCTCGGGAGTTGACGAGGTGGTGCCAGAATGCCTCCCCGCCCCAGGGTGGGAAGCCTGCCGGCCCGGCGGCCCAGGTGGGATTCCCGTATGCCTGTTGATTCCCAGTGCTGACCATGTGGCCCTCATGTGAATGTAAGACACATTTACATTGGGGCGTCAGCGAGGGCTCGTCAAGGCCCAGTCGCCGTTCCGGGTGTGTCCGGTCCCCTGCCCCAAACCTCTCCCGCAAGAGGAGGGGGCTTTTCGACGGGGGGCACCGGCCATGGGGGATACGTGATGATGGGATGGCCGTCTTTGTCGAAGGGAAAGTGAAGTTCGCTGAGGAGGGCAGCGAGATCACCGGTTTTGCGCAAGCGAGTCACGTAAAGAGTGCCTAGGCTGCCGCGGTAGTCGATGACGGCGTGGTGCAGTTGCTCGCGGGCGGCGGGATCCATCTGCGCGGGCCCAATGCCGAGATCGAGGCAGATATCGGCGAGAACGGCGCCGATCGAGCGGCGGCGGTCCTCGGCGGCGATCTGCTCGAGGGTGGGTGGGCTTTCCAGGGAGGGAGTGCGTACCGCGTCGTGCAGACGGGGAGCGGGCTTTTTGCGTGGGCGCGACTTGCGCGGTTTGTGCGGGCGGATGCTGTAGGGATCGAGGTCCTGGCCGCGGGCGGCGAGCTTGCGGAGCCTTTCTTCAAGGGCGGCGGCGCGGAGCAGGCCGCGCCTGATGCGGGCGAGGATCAGGGCGAGATCGACGCTGCGGAAGGTTAGGGCGATGTGGGTGAAATACGGAAGGACGCGCGGGTCGGCGGCGTGCTGGCGCAGCGTGTCGGCGAGGTTCCGGCCGTAGGCGATGAACGTGTGGAGGAGGACGAGGAGCTTGCCGACGCGCGGGGGGATGGCCCGATCGGTGGGATCGGGGTGGAGGGTTTCGTCCGGTGCGGTGGCTGCGTCGAACATGGGTAGGATTAAAGCACAGAACTTGAGCCCCGTCAAGAAAAACATCCCCGTTGATGACATTTATCCTGGCGAGTGATCGGACCCGACACCGCCCACAAGGGCGGGGGATACTGGTGGGCCATACCTCCAAGAGGTTGTACGCCTCTGTATGTGCAACTCAGCGTATTCGTGCCCGACGTCATTGATTTTGCGGTATCATACCAACGGCCCCGGGGTGCGACTCTTGGCCGTCATGCCTGCGAAAGCAGGCATCCATGGAAACGCGCGGAATCCGTGCCGTTGCAAGGATTCCTGCTTTCGCAGGAATGACGAGAGTAGCATCATCTATTCGGGCTGCAAGTATCACGCTGCAGAGCGCGTCATTGACTGGCTTCGGCCGCTTGCCTCGAGTTCACTCGCGCACCGCAAACTCGCAAATACCCGCTTCTGCGCCGCCAGCACACGCGCGACTTCCGCCTGATCGGGGGTAAGGCTCCAGACGCCGCGCTGTTCGGTGCCGCCGAGCAATACGCCGTCGTAGCGCGGAAAGGCGTAGATGCCGTCACCGACCATGTTGTACGTCACCTCCGGCTGCGGCAGCAGTACGACGAGCTGGCCTTTCAGGGGAACGAGCTCGAAATCGCCGAACAGGTCGCGCGCGCCGAGTCCGGTGCAGTTGAACACCGCGGACTCGGGCAAGCGCAGAATGTCGGCGCGCGTGTTGAAGCGGCGCACGACGATGCGTCCTCCGGCCTCGCGCATGGCGCGCATCATCGCGGGCAGGTAGATCGGCGGCTCGATCATCATGGTGTCGAACTGGCGCACATGAAAGCCGCGGAACGGGTTCTCGTGATCGTCGAGCGTGCGGCACTCGATGCAGAGATCGTCGAGCGCCATGGCCGGATCGGCGGACGGTGATTCGGCGATGGGCGTGTCGCTGACGAGGTAGTTGCGTCGCCAGCTTATGCCGTACCCGGCGCCCGGCAGGGTCTGGAAGCGATGGTAGGCGAGGTGGGCGGCGCGCACGAACTGCGCACGGAAGAGCGGTGTCAGAGCGTCCTCGTCATAGACGAAAGACGGCCACCATTGGGCGCCGGCGATGTTCGATGTGGTTTCGGGCGGCAGGTGTTCGGCGTAGATCGTGACTTGCCTGCCTTGCTCTTGCAGGAGCCTTGCGGTGGCGAGGCCGACGGCGCCGCAGCCGAGCACGGCGCAGTGCCGCGTGGGCGGGAAGGGTTGTTCGAGTGCGAGCGCGGCGGTGCCCCAGGAGAGGGTGACGCCCCCACCGCCGTGGCCGTAATTGTGCACCACCGTCTTGTCGCCGAGCGTTTCGCTGCGCACGACGAAGCCGGCGGGACGGAATGGGCGCAGACCGACATCGATGCGGATGATGCGAGTGCGCGCGACATTCACCGGCGCCAGGACAAGGCGGGTTCCGCGGGGCGGGAGCGGCGGGGTAAGCCGCGGCGCCGCGCACGCGGCGAGGGACGCCTGCAGGGTGGCGAGCAGCGTGCGCCGGGGAAGGGACGCGCGATGGCGTCCTACCTCCGCAGGAATGACGGTGTACCGCGGTTTGCTATTTTCGTAACGGCCGGCACCATCGCACGCCTTCAAACCCACTCTACCTCCGTCCGCCGATCCCGAGGCCCTGCAAATAGAGCAGCACCCCCGCTTCCAGCAGCTCCTCGGGCGACATCGGCAGCTTCCGGCGCGCACGGTCGGGGCGGCAGAACAATGAGGCAATGCCGTGCGACAGCGCCCAGACATGCAGAGCCATCATCAGCGATGGCGGGCGCTTTTCCTTCGGCAGGCTCGCGGTGACCTGTTCGGCGGCCTCGCGCAGCACGCGAAACGCGCGGTCGCCGGCGACGGCGAGCGGCGGGTAGTCTTCGGCCGCGACGCGAGCCTCGAACATCGCCGCGTAGTAGGCAGACTCGTTGCGGGCGAAAGCGAGATAGGCACGGCCGAGCCGTTCGAAGGCGGTGACCGGATCGGGGCGGGCGCTGTTCCAGGCTGTGGTGAGCGCATCGGCAAGGCGCTCGAAGCCGCGCAGCGCGACCTCGGCCAGCAGCGCATCGGCGTCGCGGAAGTGCCGGTAGGGGGCGGCGGGGCTGACGCCGGCGCGACGCGCTGCCTCGGAGATGGTGAAGCCGGCGGGGCCGCTCTCGGCGATCAGGCTTAGCGCGGCCTCCATCAGGGCTTCGCGCAGGTTGCCGTGATGGTAGCCGCGGCGCTGGAAGCCGCCGCCATGTCCCGACCATGTCATGTAACGTGGTTTTACATCGGACGGCCACCAAGGCCAGCCCGGTGCGGGTGAGGGTGGGGCATCGGGTTTTGTGGAGTCTGGGCGACTGCCCCCTCCCGCGAGGGGCCCGCAAGGGAAAGGGGTGCTTTACTCCGCGGCCCGGCACTCCCCCATCTGCTCAGGCGGCTCGTAGGCGCGGATCGGCGGCAGGTTGCCGGTGAAGCGCTGCACTTCGACGGCAGTGAGCTGCCCTGTGCATCCCTGCGCCAAACGCGACGTGCCAACGTCGCGCGTCAGCACGTTCGGATTGCCGTGGACGCAGAGCGGTGCGTCCTCGCATGGGTCCGCCGGATCGTACCATGCGCCTGTTGGCAGATGGACGACGCCCGGGCTTATGTCCTCGGTCAGCACTGCCGCAGCAAGACACGCGCCGCGATCGTTGAACAGGCGGATGATGTCGCCGTCCGAGATGCCCCGCGGCGCCGCGTCGGAGGGGTGCAGCCGGGCGACCTCGCGTCCGCGGTGCTTGCCGGCCTGGCTGTGCTCGCCGAAGTCCAGTTGGCTGTGCAGTCGCCGGGCCGGCTGATTGGCGATCAGCCGCAGGGAGTGACGCGCATCGGGAACGTCGGTGGGGGCCAGCCAGGCCGGGTGGCCGGGGCAATCATCATAGCCGAAGCCGGCGATGGTGGACGATGCGATCTCGATTTTCCCGCTTGGCGTCGGTAATGGATGTGTCTCGGGATCGCGACGGAACGCGGCCACGATGCCGCCGTCGTCTGGTTGCATCGGCAACTCAAGCTCGCCGCGTTGCCAGAACATGTCGAAGTCCGGCGCCTCGTGACCCGATTTGGCAAGCGCTTCCTGGGTGCGGAGGTAAAGATGCCGGAGCCAGCCGTCGGCGTCGCGGCCCTCGGTGAATGCCTCTCCGCGGCCCAGCCGTTCGGCGAGGGCGCCGAAGATCGTGTAGTCGTCGAGAGCTTCGGCGAACGGTGGGGCGACGCGATGCATCGCAACCATCAGCTCGTCCGCGGAACTGGCACCGATGTCGTTGCGTTCCAGCGTCATGGTGCAGGGCAGCACGATGTCGGCGTGGCGCGCGGTCGCGGTCCAGGCGGTTTCGTGCACCACCAGTGTGTCCACGCGCGCGAAGGCGCGACGCAGGCGGTTCAGGTCCTGATGGTGATGAAACGGGTTGCCGCCGGTCCAGTAGATCAGGCGGATGTCGGGATAGGTGAGACGCTGCCCGTTGTAATCGAACGACGTACCGGGATGCAGCAGCATGTCGGCAATGCGCGCCACGGGAATGAAGTCGCGGACGGTGTTTTGGCCTTGCGGCAGGGTGGGCAGCGGCACCGCGACCTCGCGCCGGCCGTAATGCCCCATGGTGCCCAGAGCGTAGGCGTAGCCGCCGCCCGGAAGCCCGATCTGACCCAGCATCGCCGCCAGCACGGCCGCCATCCATACGGGCTGCTCGCCATGTTCTGCGCGTTGGAGTGAGTGGGCGACGACAATCAGCGTGCGCCGGCCCGCCATCGCGCGCGCCAGAGCGATAATTTCGTTTGTAGGAATGCCGCAGATCGCCGCTGCCCAGGCGGCGTCCTTCGGCTGGCCGTCGCTGCGCCCCAGCAGATAATCCTCGAACACCGGATAGCCGACGCAGAAACGCTCCAGAAATGCCTGGTCGTGCAGGTTCTCCGCGAGCAGCGTGTGCGCCAGGCCGAGCATCAGAGCGGTGTCGGTGTTGGGCACCACCGGCAGCCATTCGGCCCTCGCCTCCTGCGGCAGGTCATCGCGCAAGGGGCTGATCAGCACGAAGCGTGCTCCGCGGGCATGCGCAGCTCGCATCGCCCCACGATCGACGTGGCGGCTGACGCCGCCGGCGGCGATCGCCGAGTTCTTCAGCGCCATGCCGCCGAACGCGACCACGACCTCGGTGTGCGCCACGATCTGGTCCCAGGTGACGCCGTGGCGGCTGACCGCGTCAACGCCCAGGATGTGCGGCAGGATCACCGCCGAGGCACCGGCGCTGTAGCTGTTCACCGAGCGCACATAACCGCCGAGCACGGTGTTCAGGAACCGGTGCAACTGGCCCGGGGCGTGATGGAACCGCCCGGCGCTGGCCCAGCCATAGGAGCCGCCGAAGATCGCGCCCGGCCCATATTCATCGCGGACGCGAGCAAGCTCCGCGGCAAGGAGGTCGAGCGCCCTATCCCACGACACCGGCACGAAGGTGCCACGGCCGCGCCTGTCGGTTTGGCCAGGGCCGTGCTCCAGCCATCCACGCCGCACCATCGGATGGGCGATGCGGGTCTTGTGGCGAAGCGCGGTGGTGAGATTGTCCATAATGCTGTTGGGATCCGGATCGGCGGGATGCGGCCGAACCGCCAGGCGTCCATCCGCCCAGCGCGCGCTGAATGTGCCCCAATGCGCGCTGTGCGGGCCCCACTCTGTCGGTTCGTTGTCTTCCGTCATCCGATCGGTCCTTTCAGGCTCACGACATTCCCATCCAAGAGTAATGGTCGGTGAAAATGTTGGCGACAAGCGTTGCCAGTGCGGCATCCACGCGGGCGCCCGCTGGTTGTGATGGAATATGCTCCCATACAGCATACAACACGGGCTGAAGGGCAGCGTCGGCCAGACAGCATTTACGCTGATCGACCAGTCAGGCGTAAATCCGGATCCAGCCACGCACAGGTTGACAGAATTACCTCTGATCTGGGTACCGGCGACGAGGTGGTTGGTGGGTGCACGCAGTCAGTATCCACCCTGAGACCCCGGCGCCGTCCCCCCGCGGGGGCTTCGGAAACCGCAACCTCACAGAGGCACGTTCCTGATTGCGAATGACGACCCATCCTCAACCGGCGAGCTGCCAGAGCTGGTTGTAGGGGTTTGTCGACTTCATCCTGAAAGCATCGAGGAGGGTATTGGGCTTCGGAAATTCGGCGCCCCCTGAATGTCGATGACTAGAGGGTTTCCTTCTCCATCGGTCAGTTTACTCTGGATAAAGTACCACCCCGCCGCCACCCCGATCGCCTCCACAAATCTCCAGAGCTGGTTGTCGTAGTCACTCGACTTCTTTTTGTAGGCGTCGAGGAGCGTACCGTCCTTGATGGGGTCACCGCCCCCCTGAATATCGATCACAAGGGGATTACCTTCCGGATCCTTTACCTGGCTCTCGATAAAAAACCAACCCGACGACCCGTCGGGGACGAGTGTCCACCACTGGTTGGGGTCGCCAGTCGGCGTGTAGGCGTCGAGGAGCGTACCGTCCTTGATGGGGTCACCACCTCCCTGGATATCGATCACAAGGGGGACACCACTCGTGTCAGTCAGGTAGCTCTGGATATTGTAAGCAGTCATGATGACACCTTCCTGTTGCCAACCATTCGCTGGGGGGCACGCGTCGAGGAACGATGAGCCATGGAACGATGCGGTAGTCCGACAAGCTTGCAGGGGCTTCGTGGCGAGTCTGTGATCTAGATCACACTGGCTGTCCTCGGCAGTGGATGGTTGGCAATGCCGAGCCTGCTTCCGAGATAACCCCAAACGGCGACGTCTAACTTGGCGCGGACTTGGTCAGGCCAAGGAAGGCATCGCGGCTAGTCGCGACCTGCCACGTGCCGCCACCGGTCCCCGCCTTCGCGGCGGCTGGCTTCCCCAAGCGGGCGCCCGGCAATAGCCAGCGACCACCTCAGTCCTGCAGCAGCTTCACCATCGTGGAACCCAGCGCCGCCGGACTGTCCGCCACTTCGACGCCGGCTGTCCGCAGCGCCTCGATTTTGGCCGCCGCGGTGTCGCGACCGCCGCTGATCACCGCGCCGGCATGACCCATGCGCCGACCCGGCGGCGCGGTGGATCCGGCAATGAAGCCGACCGTCGGCTTCTTCACCTTGTTCCGGGCCAGAAACTCCGCTGCCTCGATTTCGCTTTGGCCGCCGATCTCGCCGATCAGCAGAATCTGCTTCGTCTCCGGATCAGCGAGGAACATCTCCAGCACCTCGACGAAATCGGTGCCCTTCACCGGGTCGCCGCCGATGCCGACGCAGGTGCTCTGCCCGAGTCCCGCAGCGGTCGTCTGTGCGACCGCTTCATAAGTCAGCGTGCCGGAGCGCGACACGATCCCCACTGTGCCGCGGCGATGGATGTGGCCCGGCATGATGCCGATCTTGCAGGCGTCGGGTGTGATCACGCCAGGGCAATTGGGGCCAATCAGGCGTGAGGTGGTGCCGGAGAGCGCGCGCTTGACGCGCACCATGTCGAGCACCGGGATGCCCTCGGTGATGCAGACGATCAGCTCGATGCCGGCGTCGATTGCCTCCAGGATCGCGTCGGCGGCGAAGGGCGGCGGCACGTAGATCGCGCTTGCGGTCGCGCCGGTGGCGGCTTTCGCCTCGGCGACCGTGTCGAACACCGGCAGGTCGAGATGCGTGCTGCCGCCCTTGCCCGGCGTCACTCCGCCCAGCATCCTGGTGCCGTAGGCGATCGCCTGTTCCGAATGAAACGTACCCTGCGCGCCGGTGATGCCCTGGGTGATCACGCGGGTCTCGGCATTGACCAGGATCGCCATGTCAGGCGGCCTCCTGCACGGCCTTCACCACCTTCTCGGCGGCATCGGCGAGATTGTCGGCGGCAATGATCGGCAGATTGGAGCGCGCCAGGATGTCCTTGCCGAGATCGACATTGGTGCCCTCCAGCCGCACCACCAGCGGCACCGAGAGCTGCACTTCGCGTGCGGCAGAGACCACGCCCTCGGCAATCACGTCGCAGCGCATGATACCGCCAAAGATGTTGACCAGGATGCCTTCCACGTTCGGGTCGGACAGGATGATCTTGAAGGCTGCCGTGACCCGCTCCTTGGTGGCACCGCCGCCGACGTCCAGGAAATTCGCCGGTGCCGCGCCATAAAGTTTGATGATGTCCATGGTCGCCATGGCCAGCCCGGCACCGTTCACCAGGCAGCCGATGTTGCCGTCCAGCGCTACGTAATTCAGGTTGTGCCTGGCGGCTTCCAGCTCTTTCGGGTCCTCTTCCGATTCGTCCTGCAAACGGACAAGCTCGGGGTGACGGAACAGTGCGTTGTCGTCGAAGTTTACCTTCGCGTCCAGCGCCACCACATCGTCGGCGGGTTCGGCGCCGGCGCCAGTTACGACCAGCGGATTGATCTCGATGATCGCACAGTCGAGCGCGGTGAATGCCGCATAGAGTGCCTGCACGAAGCCGGTGAACGTCGCGACCTGCTTGCCGGTCAGGCCGAGGCCGTAGGCCAGCCTCCGCGCGTGGAAGGGCGAGATGCCGGCCGCCGGATCGATGGCGACACGCAGGATCTTCTCGGGATGGGTTGCGGCGACTTCCTCGATCTCGATCCCGCCTTCCGAGGACGCCATGATGGTGATCCGCCCGCTGGCGCGATCCACCAGCAGTGAAAGATAGAGCTCGCGGGCGATGGCGCAGCCGGACTCGACATAGATGCGGTGCACCTTGCGGCCGGCTGGCCCCGTCTGGCGGGTGATCAGCACATGGCCGAGCATAGCGTCAGCCGCGGAGCGCACTTCATCGAGCGATCGCGCGAGCCGCACACCGCCCTTGCCGTTCGGGTCGTCGGCGAAGCGACCGGCACCGCGCCCGCCGGCATGGATCTGCGCCTTCACGACATAGATCGGTCCGGGCAGTTTCTTGGCCGCTTCCACGGCTTCGTCCGGCGTCCAGGCAACATGCCCGTCCAGCACCGTGACGCCGTACCGGCGAAGCAGCTCCTTGGCCTGGTATTCGTGGATATTCATCGCCGGTCAGCCGAGGAGCTTTTTGGCTGCTTCGATCAGCTCACGCACGGTGCCGCAGGACTTGTTGAATGCCGCCTTCTCGTGGGCGTTCAATTCGATCTCGACGATCCGTTCCACGCCGCCGGCGCCGATTACCACCGGGACGCCGACATACAGGTCCTTCACTCCGTACTGTCCGGTCAGCCAGGCGGCGCAGGGCAGCACGCGTTTCCTGTCCCGCAGATAGCTCTCGGCCATCGCGATTGCGGAGGAAGCTGGTGCATAATAGGCGCTGCCGCGTTCCAGCAGCTTGACGATCTCTCCGCCGCCGTTGGCGGTGCGCGTCACGATGGCGTCGATCTTCGCCTGCGTGCTCCACCCCATCCGGATCAGGTCGGGCACAGGGATGCCGGCGACTGTTGAATAGCGGATCAGCGGCACCATCGAATCGCCGTGGCCGCCAAGCACGAAGGCGGACACATCCTCGACCGATACGCCGAACTCCTGTGCGAGGAACAGCCGGAAACGCGAGGAATCCAGGACGCCCGCCATGCCAACGACGCGGTCTGCCGGCAAGCCGGACTTCTGTTTCATCACCCAGACCATCGCATCGAGCGGGTTGGTCACGACGATCACGAAGGCGTTCGGGCACTGCGTGCGGATGCCCTCGGCGACCTCCGCAATCACGCCTGCATTTTTGCCGATCAAGTCATCGCGCGACATGCCCGGCGTCCGCGGGAAACCGGCTGTGACGATCACGACGTCGGCATCCTTGATCGCGGCATAGTTGGAGCCGCCGGTCATCAGCGCGTCGAACCCTTCGACGGGGCCCGCCTGCATGATGTCGAGCGCCTTGCCCGCAGCGATGCCGCCAAACACGTCGAACAGCACCACGTCGCCCAATTGCTTGAGCCCGATCAAGTGGGCGAGAGTGCCGCCGAGATTGCCGGCGCCGATCAGGGCGATCTTGTTGCGGGCCATGGGGACCTCTTGGATGCCAATGCAAGCAACCCGCCAGGCCGCGACGCTGGCGGGCGCGCCCGTGCTATCGCAACGCAGCAAGCCCGGCAAGGACGGGGGGTCCCTTCTCGGGTCGCGTGAAAAAGGGTTCACACGGAGGGTTGCGGAGGATGACACGGAGGCCGCTGGAGGCGAAGCACGTTTAGCCGGAAAGCAACTCACCCCCTCGGTCGGCGAGTCGGGCACCAGCGAAACCGTCCCAGTTTCGTCGAGTGGGGCTTTCTTGCAGGTCAGGGGGATGCGCCTGCCGGGAGCACGTTGACATCATGATGCTGCGGACACAACGTGAAGACGTGCGAACGACGCTGACCCTCGATGATGATGTGGCGACGAAGCTTCAGGCGGAATCGCCGCACTTGGCGCCCTTTCCGTGAAATTGTGAACGAAACGCTGCGCCGCGGGCTGGTGAGCCAACAGCGCGGCGTGCAGCGACAAGCATTCACCGTGGCAGCGCGCGACCTTGGTGGTCTCAGGCCAGGGCTTTCGTTGGACGATGTGGCGGAACTGCTCGAACAGGTGGAGAGATCCCTCCACCGGTGATCCTCATCGATGCGAACCTTCTACTCTATGCGTATCGACCCCCGGCCTCAAATGGACCGACCCGTTGGTGACGTAACGCGCTGCTACGTCAGATGCGGCAGGGCCAGCCACTCCTGACTCTGCATCTCCTCCAACCGCGAGGCAGTGCGTTCGAACATCGCCGCCCCCTCCCCGTCCCGATAGAGCCGGTCCGGCCACGCATCGGCCGAGGCAACCAGCTTCACCCGGTGGTCATAAAGCGTATCGATCAGGATGATGAACCGGCGCGCCTCGTCGAAGCTCTCCGGCGACAGCACGGGGATCCGGTCCAGGATCAGCGTGTGGAAATGCGTTGCCAGTGCTAAATAGTCGCCAGGCCCCAGCGCTGCACCGCACAGCGCCGCGAAGTCGAAGCGCGCGACGCCCTCGGCAGCGGCCGGCACTACCAGCCGCCGCCCGGTTACCATCAGCGTCTGCGGCCGGGGGTCGGCATGGCCGGTCATCTCGATGAACGCCTGATCCAGCGCGCGTGTGGCCCGCGCATCCGCCGGCACGTGCCAGGTCGGCATGCCGCGCAGCCGATCGCGACGGAAATCGCGTCCGGCGTCCATCTCCAGCACGTCCAGGTGCCGTTTGAGCAACGCAATGAAGGGCAGAAACGCGTCGCGACCGGGCTTGCTCTTGAACAGATCGTCGGGCCTGGTGTTGGAGGTGGCGACGACGACCACCCCACGCTCGAACAGCGACTGGAACAGCCGGCTCAGGATCATTGCGTCGGCGATGTCGTTGACCTGGAACTCGTCGAAACACAGCAGCGCCGCTTCGGCCGCGATCGAATCGGCCAGCGGCGGGATCGGATCGTCGATTCCCGAATCGGCCTGCTTGAAGGCATGGATGCGGGCATGGGCGTCCTGCATGAAACGGTGAAAATGGATGCGCTTCTTCCGCCGCACCCGGGCGGCGGCGAAGAACAGGTCCATCAGCATCGACTTGCCGCGGCCGACCTCGCCGACGAGGTAGAGTCCGTTCGGGGCGCCGGGTGGTGCTTCGTCAACTGGCCTGAGGCGCAACAGGCGCGACAGCAGGCCGTTGCCGTTGGCGGGACGCGGCGGCGGGTCGTAGCCTCGCAGCTTCACCCACAGGTCCTGCAGGCGCTCGGCGGCCAGAAGCTGGGAGGGATCGGGGGTCAGGGCGCCGGCCGCCGCCATCGCCCGATAGGCTGGCAGCGGTCCTGCTTGCGTCTCGGGGATCGGGCGGTCGTTCATGGCGGCGGGCCGCATTACCGTGTCGCGCCACGGGCTTCAATGCAGCGGGTTTCGTGGTAGAGGCCAGCCTCTACCTCTCCCGCGCTGCGGGAGAGGTGAATGTTGGTGAGGTCATGATCGAACTGGACTATGCCGCGCTGCGCTCAGTCGGGATGGGCACCGACCCGTTCCCCCATCTGGTGGTCCCAAATTTCGTGCCTCCAGCCGCGTTGCGCGTGGTGCTGGCCGACCTGCCGCCGCTCGGCAGGCGCGGCTCGATCCCGCCAGCGTCGCTGCGGCTCGGCCCGGCGGCCAAGGCACTGGTGCAGGAACTGGAAGGGCCGGCGCTGCGCGAGGCGATCGCCGACCGGTTCAGCCTTGATCTGGCTGGCGCACCGACCATGCTCACCGTGCGCGGCTGGACCAATGAGCGCGACGGGCACATCCACGTCGATTCGACCGCCAAGCTGGTGACGGTCCTGCTGTACCTGAACCCGGAAAACGGTGCTTTCACCAGCCACGAGGGCTGCCTGCGACTGCTGCGCGGTCCCCGCGACCTGGAGGATTACGGCGCCGAGGTGCCGCCGGTGAATGGCACGCTGCTCGTGTTCCCAAATGGGCCCAATGCCTGGCACGGGCACAAGGTGTTCACCGGGCAGCGCTTCAGCATCCAGCTCAATTACATGACCACGGATGCGAAGGCGCGGAGCGAGCTTCGCCGGCATCGGGTGTCGGCCTTCGTCAAGCGGCTGACGCGTGCGGCGTAACCAGCGGATCGTTCGGGATAATTCTACAGTAGCACAGTCAACCGCTGCGCCGGTGAAGGCGAGCCAACGACCTGCGAGCCGAACCAAAGCATCTGCGTGAATCGGCGTGTATCTGCTTTCATCTGCGTTAAAACCTTCCTCGTGCCTCAGGTTCTTGACAGCGACCAGCTTCGGCGCCGTCGAACTCATGCCGTACGCTTCACCCGCACGTTGCCGTCCTGCATGACCAGTCTGACGTCTTCCAGTCGCCTGATGTCGTCGAGAGGATTGCCAGCAACGACGATCACGTCCGCAACAAGGCCGGGCTTCAGCGTGCCGAGCCGGTCGTCGATCCCGAGCACTTCGGCGGCTTTCCCGGTCGCGGCGGCGATCGCCTCGATGGCGGAAAGCCCGCCCTGTTGCATGAGTTCGAGCTCCAGCGGCAGTCCCTCGATCGCGGTGAAGCGCCAACCCGCATCGGTACCCGCGACCCAGGTGACGCCGGCCTCGCGCATGCGGCGGAACTGCGAAAGATTGTCGTCGAACATGCGCAGCCAGCGGTCGAGGGCACGCTGATCCTCGGGCGAGAGCGGCTCGTTTTTTTGTTTCTCCCGCAACACCTTGAGCATGAAGCCGCCGACAGCAAGCGTGCTGGTGACGGGCACGCCTGCCCGGGCCACCTTCTCGGCCGTTTTCGGGACGAATTCCTGGCGCCCGTCCGGGCTCACCAGGAAACCGCCATGCTCGATCTGGTCGAAGCCGGCTTCGACCACCAGCTCGGTGGCCGCGGCGCAGAGGCAATGCGCGGTGATCTTGCGCCCGAGCCGATGCGCCTCGTCGGCCAGCGCGGTGAGTTCCTCGCGACTGTACGAGGGCAGCCAGGACATCGTGTTCACGGTACCGCCGCCGCTCGCCATTACTTTGATGAAATCGGCGCCGAGCTTCGCCAGATGACGCACTTTGCGACGCAGCGCGTCTTCGCCGTCGGCCTCGCCGCCGAAATACCAGGTGTGGCCGCCGGTGATGGTGATCGGCTGGCCGCAGGCCAGAATGCGCGCGCCCTCGCCATGACCGAGCGCGAGGGCTCGGCGGAGGTCGAATATTGTGGTACGCGCGCCGCCGACATCGCGCACCGTGGTGATGCCGGCTTTGAGAGCTCGTCCTGCGCACCAGGCAGAGGTTGCGACCAGCACGCCGTCGGTCTCGCGCACTGCGTCCTCGAGCACGGTGCCGTCGCCCGGCAGGTTGAGGTGCACGTGGGTGTCGATGAGGCCGGGTAGGATCGTGCAGCCGCGGAACTTCAAGTATTCGGAATTGTCCTGTGCAGCTCCGGCGGGTGCGGTACCCTGGAGGACGGCCTTTATCTTGCCGCCCTCGACGACAAGCACGGCATCGTCGATCGCCGCCGCACCCGTTCCGTCGATCAGCCGGTCCGCCTGGATGACTGTGGCCAATGCGGGTCTCCTTGCGATGATAGATCAGTAGCCCACAACTTTGGCCTCGCGGCGAATCTCCGTGCCGACGGCTCGCGCACGTCACCTACGGCCGGCGGGGCGGAAATCGCGCGTGGCGCCGTAAGAAGATGTTTTTAACCACAGATGAACGCAGATGAACCTGGGGGTCAATCGACTGTCCGGGCAAAAGTATTGGTTGCGTAAGAACGCATCGGCCGGCGGGCTGCGCAAGTCTGGTCTCTCTCACGCAACAAGTTTGAACGCGAGATCCTGCGCTTTGCCGACGGTCTTGAAGCGGTACGACGTATCTGCGTTCATCTGCGTTCATCTGCGGTTGAAATTACTTGATTGCTTGCTTCGCAGCACCCTGTTTGGCTGTCGCGGCATCAGCGCGATGATGCCAAGAATGCGCCGGAGGACGCCATGTCATAGCTCGGGGTCAACCGGCCGGTCCTGGCGGTTGGCGGGAGCCGGGCGTCAGCCGCGGAAGTGACGCAGTTTTCATCCGTCGTCAGAAGAATCCGCAAGAATCGTAGCGCATGATTGGTCCTGGTGATCACAATCAGACGGGAGACGGCGTGATGGCCAAGCTTCGCAATTCCCTCCTCGGTGCCTGCCTGGGACTTCCGTTGACCGGCCTGGGAGGGTTGGCCCTGGCAGCGAATCCGGGATGCGCGACCCAGCCCCCGGGCGCGATCACAGTCTTCCTGCCCTCACCCGGGACAACGCAGGTCACCAACGCCCAGGCGGTGCGGCTGATCGCTGACGCGAACGCGATGTTCCGGCAGATGGACGCCCAGATGAACGCCATGGCGGCGCAGATGAACGCGCTGGCGGCGATGCCGCTCGAACTGCCGACGCCGCAGCAGGTGATCCAGGCGGGGTTCGGAGGCACCCCCTTGATCAGCGTCGCCCCAGGCAACGGCGTCGTGTTCACCTCGGTCTCGAACGGCCGCGGTACTTGCAGCGAAACGATCACCTACAGCTACGCCGCCCATGGCGGACGTCCGATCGTCCATGTCTCGCAAAACGGAAACGCCTGCGGCGCGGTCAACGTGAACGGCCCGGCACGGGTGCAAGCGGCCGAGCCGGTGGTGCCGCGCGCAATCCAGCCGACCGTCCCGGCGTCATCGCAGCCGCGTCTGTGGCACGTCGTCTACCGGCGGCCGCTCTCGCCCCAGGGGTGACACGCGGCGGGTGCCACGGCGCCCGCGACGGTGGCGCCGATCACGTTGTGTGCACGTACTCCAGCGAAATGTCCCGGTTGGTATAGTCGGGCATCATGGTCGCGGCGATGATGCTGATCACCGCGCAGGCCGATATATAAATAGCAATCGGCACCCAGGAGTGGGTCGCGGCCAGCAGCGCCGTGGCGATCAGCGGCGCCGGCCCGCCGGCAATGATGGATGCGAGCTGATAGCCGATAGAGGCGCCGGAATAGCGCAGCCGTCCGGTGAAGCTCTCCGCGATCAGCGCGGCCTGCGGTCCATACATGGTATCGTGCGGGATCAATGAAAGCACGATCATCAGGAAGACCAGGAACGGCACCGCCGTGCTGAGCAGTGCGAAATAGATCCACGCAAAGACCCCGGTCATCACCGCGCCGATCAGATACACCTTCCGCCGCCCGTATCTGTCCGACAGATGCCCGGCAATCGGGATGGTGAAGAACGATACTACCGAGGCGACCAGCACCGAGACCAGCAGCAGGTCGCGCGTCACTTTCAGCTCGCCGACCCCATAGGCGAAGACGAACGCCGTAAAGACATAAAACGGCGCCTGCTCGCCCATGCGGGCGAAGGCGCTCAGAAACACCTCCCGCGGCTGCCTGCGGAACACCTCGGCGACCGGGGCCTTTTCCACCCGGTCCTCGGCCAGCAGGCGACGGAAGATCGGGGTCTCCATGATGCCGAGCCGGATCCACAGGCCGATGCCCACCAGCACGATGCTGATCAGGAAGGGAATCCGCCAGCCCCAGGTCGCGAAGGCATCGCCGGAGATGGCGCTGAAGGCCAGCACGGCCAGGGTGGACAGGAACAGGCCGGCGGGCACACCCCATTGCGGCCAGGAGGCGACGAAGCCGCGATGATGGTTGGTGCGGGCCCACTCCATCGACAGCAGAACCGACCCGCCCCATTCGCCGCCCACGCCGACGCCCTGGATGAACCGCAGGACCGTCAGGATGATCGCGCCCCAGATGCCGATGCTCGCATAGGTCGGAACCACGCCCACCAGGAAGGTGGCAACCCCCATCAGCATCAGGGTGGCGATCAGCGCCGCCTTCCGGCCCAGCCGGTCGCCCCAGTGTCCGAAGATGGCCGCCCCGATCGGGCGCGCGACGAACCCCACGGCGTAGATGGCGAAGGCATTGAGCGTGCCGACCAGCGGATTGGAGTTTGGAAAGTAGAGCTTGGCGAACACCAGGCCGGTGACCGCGCTATAGAGGAAGAAGTCGTACCACTCGATGGTCGTGCCGACGGTGCTGGCAATCACCGCCCGGCGAAGCTGCGCGCCGTGTTCGTCTTCGGATAGCACTTCGGCTTCCCAGGTTGGCACACCTGCGGTGCTTGGCATGGTCGTTTCCCCGTGACTCGGATTTGGTTTTGTTACTTAATTATGACCGAACCGAGCGGTCAGGCAACAGGGAAATCGACAGCGGACGGCTGATGATCGGCGCCATGCCGGCGCTTCTGCCCGGCTGGCCGGACGTGGCAGGATCGGCTGCCAATGGACCCGGATTGGAATCGAAGGAGGGGACAATGACTGCGACTTATGCCGTCGGCGAGCGTGACGACCGGCCGTGGGGCCATTGGGAGATCCTAGCCGTCGGGCCGGGCTACGCCGTGAAGCGCATCCTGGTGCGCGCGGGCGGCCGGCTGTCGCTCCAGCGCCATGCGCATCGCGCCGAGCACTGGATCATGGTCAGCGGCTCGGGGAAGGTCACCCGCGGCACCGAGGTATTCCCCGTTGCCGCGGGTCAGCACGTTCTCATCGGCCTGGGCGATGCCCACCGTATCGAGAACCCCGGTACGGAGGACCTTCTGTTCATCGAAGTGCAGTATGGAGAGCACCTCGATGAGGGTGATATCGAACGCCTACAGGACGATTACGGGCGGAACTGAACGGCGCAGCCGTCGCTTGCCCGCGAGCCTATGTCTCAGAGCGCGTAGTACTGACCGCTGCGCGCCACCCGAGCATCCTGGCCGCCATCGCCACCGCCCCCTTTGGCGAAGGCAGCGGTTGCAATTGAAAGTGTCAGCACGGCAAGGGCTGCGACTAGTAGTGCCCTCATGATCGTCTCTCCTTCAAAGTGCGAGTGGCAGACCCAAGCTTTCACACGGCTTTCACACAGGACCTGCGGCGATCGGCAGCGATAGACACAGCGATCGCCGTTCGCCATCTTCAGATCACGGCGATGATCGTGTAGGCGCGCGGGTCGCATGTCTGAATTGCAGATACCCGAGATGTAGCGCCGTGTTACGTCCCGATGCTGCTTCGCACGATAACCGCAGATGTCACACATGCAAAGGCGCGACGCCGGGTTACGAGAAGTTACGAATAGAAATATGTAATAGACCTCAATTCATCTTGAAAGCGCCAGCGCCCCGGCTTGGGACATGCCGGGGCGCTGCGGATATCCGAGCATCTGAGCTACCGGCCGGCGTCGCGCGCGCGACCCCATACCCGCCAATGAGCGAAAA
>Ga0335075_10000499_pt1 | contig 68929 bp, 62 predicted proteins | sample Lox_Sample_24_FD_206723 | JGI IMG/M metagenome (GOLD analysis project Ga0335075, IMG submission 206723) | Soil microbial communities from Loxahatchee National Wildlife Refuge, Florida, United States - Lox_Sample_2.4 | ecosystem: Environmental > Terrestrial > Soil > Wetlands | place: USA... | reverse complement strand
AGCGACTACGATCGCGAGAAATTGCAGGAACGGCTGGCCAAGCTCGCCGGCGGGGTCGCGGTGATCCGGGTCGGCGGTGCCACCGAAGTCGAGGTCAAGGAGCGCAAGGACCGGGTCGATGACGCGACCCACGCGACCCGCGCCGCGGTCGAGGAAGGGGTGGTGCCGGGCGGCGGCGTGGCACTGCTCTATTCGGCCCAGGCGCTCGACGGGCTGACCCCGGAAAACAACGATCAGAAGGTCGGCATCGATATCGTGCGGCGCGCATTGCAGGCGCCGGTGCGCCAAGTCGCCGAGAACGCCGGCAGTGAGGGCTCGGTGGTGGTCGGCAAACTGCTCGACAGCAAGGACCAGAATTACGGCTACGACGCGCAGTCGGGCAGCTATGTCGACATGGTCAAGGCCGGCATCATCGACCCAACCAAGGTGGTGCGCCTGGCGTTGCAGAACGCGGCGTCGGTCGCCGGCCTCCTGGTCACAACCGAGGCGATGATCGCCGAAAAGCCGGAAAAGAAGGCCGCCCCCGGGATGCCGCACGACCACGGGATGGACGGCATGGACGATTTCTAAAAGCCGTCGCAAGCCTGGATTGGGGCCGGCATCGCAAGTGCCGGCCTCTGTTTTTGTACCGATGCGTGCGCCGGTCGGTGCTAAAATTTTACCGAGTTCTTTCCGCACGGCTCGGACACAGAGAGATGGCACGCGAGCACAATTGGGCCGACAACCATAGCTTCAAGGCCGCCCGCATCCACCGCCCGATTTCGGTCGATGAACTGCGCAGGCTCGTCGCCAGCTCGCCCCGAATTCATGCGGTTGGAACCCGCCATTCCTTCAATGGCTGCGCCGATTCGGCGGGCGACCTGGTCGATCTGGGCCGGCTCGGCCTTCCCTCCGTCATCGATCCGGATCGAGGAACGGTGACGCTCGCTTCCGGCACGAGCTATGCCGTTCTTGCCAGCCATCTGGCGAGCCAGGGCTGGGCGTTGCACAACACGGCCTCGTTGCCGCACATCTCGGTCGCCGGAGCGATCGCCACCGGGACGCACGGTTCGGGGGACCGGAACGGCGGTCTGGCGACCGCGGTAGCGGCGATCGAACTGGTGACCGCAAGCGGTGCTCTGGTCGAGGTTCGTCGTGGTTCCGCGGATTTCGACGGCCTGGTGGTCGGCCTCGGCGCATCGGGTATCGTCACCCGCGTGACGCTCGACCTCGAGCCGAATTTCGCGCTGCGGCAGGACGCGTTTGCCGGCCTGTCCTGGGCGACGCTGCTGTTGCGCCTCGACGAGGTCATGGCGTGCGGCTACAGCGTCAGCGTCATGACACGGTGGTGCGGGGACTCGGTCGATCGCTTGTGGGTCAAGACCCGGCTCGGCCCGGACCGCCGCCCCGATACGCTCGCAGCCGAATTCGGCATGGTGCCGGCGCGACATGCATCCTGGCGCGATATCAGCGAGGCGGCGGCCGGGCTCAACCTGTTTGGATCGGCCGGCCCGTGGTCCGAACGGCTGCCGCATTTCCGCCCCGATGCGGTCCTCGACCCGCGGCAGGTCCAGAGCGAATACATGGTGCCGCGGGAGCATGGCGCGGCCGCGCTCGCCAGGCTGCACGCGATCGGCGATCGCATCGACCGCCATCTGGTGATCACCGAACTGCGCACCGTCGCGCCGGACGGGCTTTGGCTCAGCCCGTGCTATGGGCAGGACAGCCTGGCGATCCATTTCACCTGGAAACGCGAGCCCGAAGCGGTGCATGAATTGACGGTCGAGATCGAGGAATTGCTGCTGCCGCTCGGCGCCCGCCCGCATTGGGGCAAGTTCATTCACGCGCGCGCTGACCGGCTCGCCGGCCTTTATCCCCGCATGGGCGATTTCCGCACCCTCGCCCGCCGCTACGATCCCGACGGCAAGTTCCGCAATGATTTTCTCGACACGCATGTCTTCGGCTGAGCCTGCGCCTTGCTGGCAACGCATCCGGCTCCGTGGGGTGCGGGCACGAGGAGGCTCTTGTAGTCGGCGCGCGCAAGCTATCGATTAAATGGATAGAAGCGAAAAAAGAGAAAACTCTCTAAAGAGATGCTTAATACCCACCCTATCATCAAAAATATCGGTAACCAGTTGGCAGAAAAGATACCTCGACTCACGTTATTTTGATCTCCTCCACCTGCGATGGTCGGCAATATTAAGCCATCCTCTGTTGTGACTGTCTTCGGAATGCCATGATTTTTTTTAACACCGAAATTGCTCTCAAAGATGTCTTGAACATTCTTTGCTGCACGTCGCGCCGCTCGAATGGAACGCAACGCGGTCAAGCTGATCACGAACCCAATAAACGCTATCATGAACAACGCAAAATATATCTGTATAACTCCTTCCCACAAATAATGGTGCAGTTTTATTCGTGCGATATGATCGCCTGAATGCCCGTTAATCGCTTCGGCAATGCCTAATTTGGTTTGCAGGACCAACGCATAGGCCGCATATAGGAAGCCATGGATCATTAGCATCCAGGAAATACGCTGGTTGACAAGATGATCTTCATGCTGCACGTACTTTCTGAATGTTTCATAGATTTCAAGGTCGAGCGGAACCGTTGGAGGTGTTATTAAGGAAATATTAACTGATGATGCTGCGGATCTGCTTAGATACCAACGATGCAAATAGCGGGTCATGTGCTGTCCCTCGCGACGTCTTCAACCTAAAGGCGTGGAATATAGCACCGGGAGGCGGTTGCCGCATCCGCCGAGTCGAACCGCGGCTTGCGGATATTCCGATAATTTGCCGAGGCGCTCGCTCGAATATGGATCGGGAGTGGGCAGGTGGCGCTATCGTGACGATATGAGGTGCATTGGGAGGTGATGATGTCCGGGCTGCTCGACGGGAAGGCGGCGCTGATCACCGGTGGGGGCGGCGGGATCGGGCGGGCGACGGCGCTGGCCTTGGCCCGCGAGGGGGCGCGGGTTGCGGTCGCCGATGTCATGGCCGCGGCGGCGCAGGAAACCGTGGCGCTGGTCAATGCCCAGGGCGGTCAGGCGATGTCATTCTCGGGCGAGATCGTGCGCGATGCCGAGGTCCGGGCGATGATCGAGAATGTCGTCGCCGCCTACGGAAGGCTCGACTGCGCGTTCAACAATGCCGGGATCGCCGGCTGGCAGGTCGAGGCCGCCGGCAAAAAGACCGCCGAATGGTCCGAGGCCAGCTTCGACCGGATGATCGCGGTCAATCTCAAGGGGGTCTGGCTGTGCATGAAGCACGAGATCGTGCAGATGCTGGGCCAGGGCGGCGGGGCGATCGTCAATACCGGCTCGATCGCCGGGCTCGCCGGGCTGCCGACTTCCTCGGCCTATGTCGCGGCCAAGCACGGTGTCGTCGGGCTGACCAAGACCGCGGCGATCGAATATGCCGCCTCCGGGATCCGGGTCAACGCGGTCTGCCCCGGCTATATCAAGACACGGATGACCGAGGAGGTGATGGGACGGCGCGGTGCCGCGATCCTGACCCAGACACCGCTCGGCCGCATGGGGAGCCCCGAGGAGATCGCCGAGATGGTCGTGTGGCTGTGCTCGGACCGCGCCAGCTACGTGACCGGTGCGGCCTACAATGTCGATGGCGGCTGGATGGCGATGTGAAACGCCGGGCGCGACGATAGTGGTCGACGCCGCCGTCGGGACGGCGCCGACCCGGTCATGCCCATGCTATTCGGCGGCTTCGGCCGGCTCCTTTGCGACCGGCAATGGCTCGGTGCCGGTCCACGGATGCTCGGCGACATCGAACAGGATGCCTTCGGGGCCATAGAACTTGACCTCGAAGCCGCCGATGCGGGCCGCCTCGCTCTGGTCCATGTAGTGCCGGCCGCCAAGGCTCTCGAGCTTCTTGCCGGCTTCCTCGACATTCTCGACCAGCACGCCGAAATGGTGCAGGCCGGTATAGTCGAGGCCGCGGCCCAACTGGTCGGTCTTGAAGCGCAGGATCGCCAGATCGATCGTGCCGTCGCTCAAATGGTGGCCATAGGCGAGCGGCCCGTCATTCGAGCGGACGATCTTGAAGTCGAACGCCTTGACATAGAAATCGGCCATCGCGTCGGGGTCCTTGGCCGCGATCGCGATGTGACGCAATTTGGGCATGCTCGCCTCCTTTCAGGGGTCTATCAGGTTACTCGGCAGCCTCTTTCACCGGTGCGGGCAGCGGCTCGGCGCCGGCCCAGCCATGCTCGGCGATGTCGAACAGCACCCGCTCGGGGCCATAGAATTTCTTTTCGAAATAACCGGCTTGGTGGCCACCCTGGCCCTGGTCGATGTAGTGCTCGGCGCCGAGGCTTTCGAGCTTTTTCGAGAATTCGTCGACATCCTCGACCAGCACGCCGAAATGGTGGATGCCGCGGAAATCCATGCCCTTGCCGAGCTGGTCGGTCTTGAATTTGAGGATCGCCAGGTTGAGCGTGCCGTCGCTCAGGAACACGCCATCGGCGAGCACACCGTTGGGCCGGCCCACCTCGACAAAATCGAACGCGTTTTTATAGAAATCGGCCATCGCTTCGGGGTCTTCGGCGGCGATGGCGATATGGCGCAATTTGGGCATCGGCGATCTCCTCGTTGCTGCTGGTGCCACCCTAGCACGAACCGTGCGTCACTTCGAAGCGCTGCGTCGGATCGCCGCCAGCACCCGCGCCATGTTCTTGCCGACGCGAGACAGCGCCTCTTCCCATGGAAACAGGGCAAAGCGGTCGAATTCGGGCAGCAAAGTGCCGTTCGGCAGTGCGAATTGCGAGGTGCAGACGAGGCTTGCCGGGTCGGGCAAAGGGGTCGGTCGCCAGGCGAACAATGCCAGGTCCTTGCCGCGCCGATAGCGATGGACCCCGAGTGCCGAGAGCGCGGCGGGTGCGGCGACGAGCCCGGTCTCTTCCTGGAGCTCGCGCGCCGCGGCTGCGGCAAAATCCTCGCCGGGCTCGGCCTCGCCCTTCGGGATGTCCCAGCGCGGCGAGCGCGTCGCGTGACCCAGCAGGATGTGCGCGCCGTCGCCGACGATGACCCCGCAGCTCGTCTTTGTCGCATTCATGGCGCGACACCCCCCGCCGCACCACCGTAAAAGCCGCTGCTCCGATCGTTCCGCGCGCCGCTGCCGGCGCCGGCTGGGGCGCTGCAACCGGCCAGCAGCAACAGCCCGAAAAACGCGAGCAGCATCCTGTTCCTGATCGTTATCCGCATCTTCACCGGCGGATGCTCTCCTGGCGGCAAGTCTGTTGCGACGGACCACGTCTGTGGCGATGGACCGGGCACGACAGAGGAGAAACCAGATGCGACTGCGTCCGGCAAGAGGGCTGATGATACCGGTGCTGCTGGCGGCCGCCGCTACGGCCCTTTTCGGTCCCGCGGCGATGGCTTGGGGCGGGGCGCCGGCATCCGGGCGCTGGCAATGGCTGGCGCATACCTATTGGTATGTCCCAAGCGAATACTTGCTGGCGCTCGCGTCGAGCCCGTCACGCGCGCAGCCGATCCCGGTTTCCGACCAGACCGTCTATTACATTTCAAATTACGCCGACGGGTATTTCTGGGGCATCACCGCCGTCTCCTATACAGGGTCCGGCGGCTCGTCCTCCTCGCGCGGCGTTTCCTGCCTGCAGGTCGTCGGATCGGTGACCCCCGAAGGCGCGGTGCACCTGACCTTCACCGCGCTCGACGCGCAGGCGACACCGTCGGGCAGTTCGAGCAGCGAGCCGACGATCGGGATCGGCACGATGACGCGGCAGCGATCGCGATGGACGATGGAAAACCAGATGTCGACCGTCGCCGCCGGCAATTTGCTGCTGACCCACTGGGCCTATATGGACCAGTGCAAGCCGAGCGAACCGTGCTTCGCGCAATTGCCCGGAGCCAAGGTGTCGGTCCCGGAGTTTTTGTCATCTTGCGATGCGCACGGGTAGTACTGGGCACTTCGCACGGGTAGTGCTGGGCATTTCGCATGGGTGGTGCTGGTTGGCGCGGCCCCGTAAGCGGCGCTTGTTCCGGCAAAACGGCTCCGGGCCGCTGCCGACTTGCCTCCTCCTCGCTGGCGCGGCATTGATGCGCCGGGCTTGCAGGCACAAGAAGCAGGAGGCCGTCGAATGGACGAAATGCGCTGCTATCGGCCGCTGGCGATCGGACGGCGGGGTGCGGTCGCGGCGAACCATCCGCTCGCGGCACAGGCCGGGCTCCTGGCGTTGCGCGCCGGCGGCAACGCGATCGACGCGGCGGTCGCGACCGCGGCGGCGCTCGCCGTCGTCGAGCCGATGATGTCGGGGCTCGGCGGCGACGGCTTTTATCATGTCTACCAGCAATCGACCGGGCGCGCCGTCGTGTTCAACGGCACCGGGCCGGCACCGCAGGCGGCGACACCGGAGCGCTATGCCGGCGGCATCCCGCGTATCGGGCCCTTGTCGGTATCGGTCCCCGGCACGCTCGCCGGGCTCGGCATGATGCATCGCGAGTTCGGCCGGCTGCCCTGGAATGATCTGTTCACCGAAGCGATCGGCCTCGCCCGCGACGGGTTTGGCGCCACCCGCGCCTATTGCCACTTCGCCGAGGATCACCGCGACACGCTGCTGGTCGATCCGCGCGCGACCGCCGTTTTTCTTGCCGACGGCAAGGCGCCGGCGCTCGGTGCTGCGATCGTCCAACCCGATCTCGCGCACACCCTCGAAGAAATCGCCGCGGAAGGTGCCGAGAGCTTCTACCGCGGCCCGCTCGCACGGCGGCTCGCGGCCGGTCTGGAGGCAGTTGGATGCCTGGTGCGGGCGGGCGATCTCGCCGCATTCACCGCCGAGGCGCAAGCGCCGATCGCGATCGACTATCGCGGCTACACCGTGCTCGAAGCGCCACCCAACTCGACCGGCTGCGTGCTGCTCGAAGAGCTGAAGATCGTCGAGCATTTCGATCTCGCCGGCAGGGGCCTCCTCTCGGCCGATGCGATCCACGCGATGGTCGAGGCGAAGAAGCTCGCCTTTGCCGATCGCGAGCAATGGGTGGCCGACTGGCACTCGCTCGCCGCCCCGCTCGATCGGCTGTTGTCGGCCGATTACACGGCCGGGCTCGCCGCGCGTATCGACATGCGCCGGGCGGCGCCGACACGCACCCCGCTGGAAGCAGCGGCGGCCGGCGACACGACCTATTTCTGCACTGCCGATGGCGAGGGCAACGCGGTGTCCGGCATCCAGAGCATCAATAGCGGGTTTGGCGCGGGGGTCATGGCCGGCGACACCGGCATCCTCTTAAACAACCGGATGGCCTATTGGCATCTCGAACCCGGCCATCCGAACCGGCTCATGCCCGGACGGCGCGTGCGGCACACGATGAACCCGCCGATCGTGCTGAAGGACGGGAAATTATGGTGCGTGTTCGGCACGCCCGGTGCCGACAACCAGGTACAGATCAATCTGCAAGTGCTGACGGCGATGATCGATTTCGGGCTCGATCCGCAGCAGGCGGCGGAGCTGCCGCGCTGGACCTCGAATGTGCCGGGCCAATATGCCAACTGGCCGCATGACGGCGAGGACGCGCTGACAATCGAGCGCCGCATTCCCGAGGCGGTGCGCGCCGAACTCGCCCGCCGCAGCCACCCGGTCGTCGCAGTCGGCGATCTCGACGGACCGTGCAGCGTCGAAATCATCCGCCATGACGCCGCGAGCGGGATGTTGCTCGCCGGCTCCGACCCGCGCCGCGACGGCTGGGCTCTCGCGTGGTGACCGCGGTGGCTCGGCTATCATAATCGCACAAGCCGCGGCTAAGGGCTGCGCTGTGCCACACCCGGCGCGGCAACGTGCCACCACTTGCCAGATAGACGCCGGCGGAGATCAGCACGATGCCGGCCCAATCGCCCTGGCTGGGCCACTCGCCGAGCAGCGGAATGGCAAAGAGCGCCGCCAACGCGGGCACCAGAGCGCCGAACGCCGATCCGGCCGCGGCGCCGAGCAGGGCGACGGCGCGCCCGTACAGCACCAGCGACAGGATGGTCACGACGACGCCTTGAAAGAGCGCCTGGACCGCGAGATCGGCGAGCGGGATCCGGGCGAGCCTTGCGCCATGCAACGCGAAATAGATCGGCAGATAGACCACCAGCGACCCGGTGGAGACGAGCGCCACGGCGTGCAACGGGTCGAGCTGCGCTCGTCGCATCACCACAGTAAAGCCGGCCGTCAAAAACGACGCGGTGAGGAAGAGCCCGTCGCCTAATGCGCGCGAGGCGCTCCATCGACCACCGGCATGCCAACCGATGATGATGACGGCGCCGGCGAGGATCAGCGACAGCCCCGATATGCGCGCAGTCGAGAGCTTTTCGCGCAGCACGCCGGCGGCCAGCAGTGCCACAAACAGCGGCATGCAGCCGGGGTTGAGCGCGCCCCCGTCACGGGCCGGTGCAAAGCGCAGTCCAGTCGCCGCGATCAGCACATAGGGTACGCCGACCCCGGCGACCAGCACGCCGAGACCGGGCCATCCGAGGCGGTCGCGGGCAAGGCCGCGGCGCAACACGACCGGCGCCAGCAGCAGACCCGCGACGCCGAACCGCAACGCGGCGATGTCCGAGGCGTCGAGACCGGTGGTGACCGCCAGCCTGGTCAACACGCTCCAGCTCGCCCAGATCGTGGCCGCAGCCAGGCCAAAGACGGCCCCGTTCAGATAGTGCGTCTGCCGTAGCCCGGTCTCGCCGTCGCGTCGCACCAGCATCTCAGACAAGGGGCTTGCTCAAAAAGATCCGGGTGGCGCCGGACGGCGGGCAGGCGATTTCGCCAAAGCGGCGGTAGCCGTGCCGCTCGTAGAAGCCGGAGGCCTGGAATGTAACGGTGTAGACAAAAGCGGCGGTGCAGCCGCGGCGGCGCGCTTCGTCCTCGGCGAGTGCGATGATCCGGTTGCCAAGTCCGGCACCGCGCAGTTCTTCGGGCAGATAGAATAGATCGAGAAAAAACAGCCCGAACGAGGTATGGCCCAACAGCCCGCCGATCGGCGCACCGCTGTTTTTGTCACGAACGACAACATCGAGCGTCATCGTGTCGGCGGGGCGGAAATGGATTGCGTTGTAGGCCGCGAGCCCGCCGTCGATCGCCGCTTCGGCCTCCGGGTCACGAATCCCGGAGATGCCGAACGTCGGATCTTCGGTCATGGGCCGTCTCCCGATCCCGCCATGTAATTGGCGACCTCTGCAAAAGCCGGAGTCTCCTCGACAAACGAGAATGTTCCGCGCTCCTGGACTTCACCGGCGGCCTTGAGAAAGCCGCCAAGCGCGGCACGGATCAATGCCGAGCCAAGACTGATGCGCTTGACGCCGGCATCCGCCAATGCGGCGACCGGATATTGCGGGCCGCCGACGCCGATGACGATGTTGACCGGCTTTTCGACCGAAGCGCAGACGCGCCGGATCGTCTCCAGGTTCGGCAGCGCCGGAGCATAGAGGACATCGGCACCGGCTTCGGCATACGCCTGAAGTCTTCGGATTGTGTCGCCGATGTCGGGCCGACCAAACTGGAAGTTCTCGGCGCGTGCGGTCAGACAAAACGGAAACGGCAACGAACGCGCCGCTTCTGCGGCGGCGGCGATGCGCTCGACGGCGAGCGTGAAATCGTAGATCGGCTGGCGGCGCTTCCCGCTCGCATCCTCGATCGAAGCCCCCACGATGCCGGTTGCGGAGGAAAGCCGGATCGTCTGCGCCACTGCTTCGGGTGCATCGCCAAAGCCGTTTTCCAGGTCAGCCGAAACCGGAAGGGCGGTGACCGATGCGATTTCGGCGGCGTTTGCAAATGTCTCGTCCCGGCTGACCGCCCGCTCACTGTCACGCCGGCCAAGGGTGAACGAGAGACCGGCGCTGGTCGTCGCGAGCGCCTCGTAGCCGAGCGCCGCCAGCATGCGAGCCGTGCCCCGATCCCAAGGGTTGGGGATCACAAACGCGCCAGGCTTTTTGTGCAGGGCTTGAAATGCGGCCGCCTTCGCCGCCTGAAGGGGATCCATCGGTTTCTCCAGGGTGTGGATGAGGCTATGAGGCGGGCGGCGGTCTCGGTATCGCACCGTCTCCTGTGCGCGATCAGCGGCGCCGGTTACGCCGGATCGACGACCTCCATCGACACGATCTCGTCCGGTTCGCCGGTGTAGATGATCAGGCTCGTCGTCTCGGTGCCGATAAAGGCACTGTGCGGCTGGCCCGTCGGGTTCAGCGTGTAGCCACCGGCCGAGCGCACCGCTGCCCCGGTCTTGGTGCCGCGCCCGCCTTCGAGATTGAGGATGTGCTCGTCCGAGAGGGCGGTTGCGACGATCTTGATCAGCTTGCCCGGCGGCGGCGAGAACTTCGCCAACCAGGCGATGCCGCCACCCTCGCGACGGCGGTCGCTGAGAATTTTCAGCTGGACGATGTCGCGGCCGTCGTAAACCGCAGCCGGACCATAAAAGGGCAGGCCGGACGTCCATTCCGCGTGGTCGATATCGACATGAGTTGAAGCCATTGTCGTCCTCCGCCTTCGACATTGTTCGGCGAGGATAATGGCGGCATACTGACAGCGTTCTGTCAGTAGCAGCGCTATCCGATGCGTCGTGCCGACCGCCTGTTCGACATCATCCAAAGGCTGCGCGCCGCGGCTCATCCGGTGACTGCGGCGAGCCTCGCCGACGAGCTCGAAGTGACGGCGCGCACGATCTATCGCGACATCGCGGCGCTGCAGGCGAGCCGGGTGCCGATCGAGGGTGCGGCCGGGCTCGGCTATGTGCTGCGCCGCGGCTTCGACCTGCCGCCGCTGATGTTCACGGCCGAGGAGATCGACGCGATCGCCGTCGGCGTGCGGCTATTGCGCCGGCTGCGCGATCCGAAATTGCAGGCGGCGGCCGAAGCGGTGCTCGCCAAGCTCGGTGATGTCGTGCCGCAGCCGCTGCGCGCGCAGCTCGCGGGCGCTCCTTATTACGTCTCGGACGGTGCCGCACCCGCCGCTTCCGGGATCGACTTTGCCGAGCTGCGCCGGGCGATCCACGAAACCCGCAAGATGTCGATCGCCTATGCCGACGAAGCCGGGCGGCGCACCCGCAGGACGATCTGGCCGTTGGCGATGGCGTATTACGTCGATGTGACACTGATCGGCGCGTGGTGCGAGTTGCGCAATGATTTCCGCCATTTTCGCGTCGATCGCATCTCGTCCGCGCGGCTGCTCGACGAGCATTTTCCGCCCGACAATGGCCGGCTGATGGCGGATTGGCTGGCGTTGCGCAAGGAGCGGCCCGATCGGGTGGCGCCGGCCGCAGCCATCAGGACCAAGCCGACAGCCGAGGATGGTGGCCGACCGGCACGCTCGACCGCGATCGGGCCGTGACCATTGGGGGATTGGCGTGATGAATGACGGGAGATGCCGGGAGGCGTCATGAAAATTCGCGACATCGAGGTGTTTCAAATCGCCTGGGCGCCCGCGGACGCGCCGCCGCAGCGCAGCGCCTGGGTCATCATCCGCGGCGATGACGGTCTTTTCGGCATCGGCGAAGCGTCGCCGATGCAGGGCGGGCTCGCCTCGCTCGGCATCATCGCCCGCGATCTGGCGCCGCTGCTGATCGGCCGCGACCCCCTCGACCATGCGGTGCTGCAAGACAGCCTGCTGCACCGCTTCGCCAAGCTCGGACCCGAGGGCGCGCTGACCGGCGCATTGGCGGCGGTCGACATCGCGCTGTGGGACCTGAAGGGCAAGCTGCTCGACCAGCCGATCTACAAGCTCCTGGGCGGGGCTTGGCGCATGGCGCTGCCGTTCTACGCGTCGATCGGCGGCAATGGCGAGCGCAGTGTGGACGAGGTGTTGCGCGTCGTCGAAGCCCGGCTCGAAGACCGGCCGGCGGCGGTCAAGATCCGCTTCGACGCCGACCGCACCCGGCTCGACCACGACATTCCCGGCGATATCGCAAAGGCGCGCGCGGTGCGGCGTCTGGTCGGCGACGGCTTCCCGCTCGCCTTCGACGCCAACAATGGTTACACGACGGGCGGCGCCATCCGCGTCGGCCGCGCGCTCGAGGAATTGGGCTATTGGTGGTTCGAGGAGCCGGTGCAGCACTATCACGTCCGGGCGATGGGCGAGGTGGCGCGGCGGCTCGACATCACCGTCTCGGCCGGGGAGCAGACCTACACGCTCTCCGGGCTCGCCGATCTGATCGACGCGGGGGTGCGCATGGTGCAGCCGGACATCGTCAAGATGGGCGGGCTGACCGGCCTGTCGCGCTGTGCCGCACTGGCCCATGCGCACGGCGTCGAGCTGGTGCCGCACCAGACGCAACCGATGATCGGCCATACGGCCAGCCTGCATCTGGCGGCGAGCCAGCTGCATGCAACAAAGCCGTGCGAACTGAATGATCCGTCGCCACGCCAGCACATCGTGTTCGCAAACCCGCCAAGGCCGGTCGATGGCCTCTTCCATCTGCCGACCGGGCCGGGCCTCGGTCTATGCATCAATGAAACCGAGTTGGCAAAGCGACGCGTGCCGATCGCCTGAGCGGCGGCTGTTGCGGTCGATAACCCCCGACAGATGAGGCAATCCGGTGCCGCGCGTTTTGACCGCCCGCTTTATGCATGAAACCAACACCTTCAGCCGGGTCGCGACCGATATGGCATTGATCCGGCGCCGCGACTTCCATCTCGAAAACGAGATTCCGCAGGCGTTTCGCGGCACCCGCTCGGCGCTCGGTGCCACCTTCGAAGCGGCGGAGGAATTTGGCTGGAGCCTGGTGCATCCGGTCTCGGCCAATCCAAACCCGTCGGGGATCGTCACCGACGACGCGTTCGAGACGATTGCCGGGATGATCCTTGCGGCGGCTGAAGCAAGGCGCCCGATCGACGGCGTACTGCTGCACCTGCATGGGGCGATGGTCAGCGAGAGCCACGCGGATGCCGAGGGCGAACTACTGTCGCGGCTGCGGCGGACATTGGGGCCGGCGGTGCCGATCGTCGTCACCCTCGACCTGCACGCCAACGTCACGCGCAGGATGGCCGACCACGCCAACGCGCTGATTGCGTTTCGCACCTACCCGCATATCGATATGCACGAGCGGGCCTGGCAGGCCGCACGGCTGCTCGACCGGGCGATGCGCGGCGAAATCCGGCCGCAAACCGTGATCGCCCGCCGCCCGATGCTGCGTGGTCTCGATGGGGGCCGCACGCAACAGGGACCGATGGCCGAACTGATCGGCCGCGGCGACGTGCTCGAAGCCGCCGGCGAGGTGCTGGCGGTCAGCATTTGCGCCGGGTTCGATCTCGCCAACATCCATGATGTCGGACCGTCGGTGACGGTCACGGTCGATAGCGGCGGTGATGGCGATGCTCGGAGCGGTGCGCTCGCCCGTGCTCAAGAGATCGCCGAGGAATTCATGGATCATGCCTGGGCGACGCGCGGCTTCACCACCGTGCACCTGCTGAGCGTGGCCGAGGCGGTGGCCCGCGCCCGCGCCGGCAAGCCCGGCGACAGGCCGCTCGTCATTGCCGATTTCACCGACAATCCGGGCGGCGGCGGGTATGGCGACGCGACGGCGTTGCTGAAGGGGCTCGTCGAGGGTGGCATCGAGCGCGCCGCGTTTCATGCGATCTGCGATCCTGCGGCGGTAGAGGCCGGCATGCGTGCTGGGGTCGGCGCCCGCACCACGCTGACCATCGGCGGCAAGACCGACCCGGCGATGGGCGGCGGTCCGTTGTCGCTCGATGGCGAGGTCGTCTGCCTGAGCAACGGGAAATTTATCGCCTATGGCCCGATGGGCGGCGGGGTCGAACGGAATTACGGGCCGTCGATGGTGTTCCGTGTTGGTGGCATCGACATCATCGTCATCACCAACAACGGCCAGGCGACCGATCTTGCCCAGTTCACCTCGCTGGGCGTCGATCCGACCCGCTATACGACGGTGGCGGTCAAGTCGATGCAGCATTTTCGTGCCGCGTTCGAGCCGATTGCGCGCGAAATTGTGCTGGTTGATACCGGGGCGCTGTGTCAGGTCAACTACACTGCCGAATTGTTCACCAAGGTTCGGCGTCCGATCTGGCCGCTCGATCCGATCGCCGACCCGCAGATAGAGGGACCGTCGGCACCGGGCACGGGCTGAGGGGCCGCTGCGCTCGGCACCGCTATCGGCTCCGGGCGCTGGATCGCGCCACCGCCGGCCGGAACGCGCGACGCGTCACGAGGAAGCGAGCATGACCGAGCCCAGCGATCCGGTAGGTCTCGCCGACAACCCGCCCGGACCACTCGGCGGCATTTCGAGCCGGCCCCCGCGCGACTGGTTCATCCTGTTGAGCGCCGCTCTCGTCGCGATCGGCGTCGTCGGGCGGCCGCGCCTTCCGCAACCCGATGCGAGTGCTTGCGATCGGACGCAGAGTGCCGAAACGGCCGCAGCCGGTGACACGGCCGCACCACCGCTTCCCGGACGCAGCTGGTTGGACATCGTCCTGCGCGTCTTCGGCGGCATTTCCGCCGACCGCATTCTGCTGATCGCCGCCGGGGTCACGTTTTACGCCATTCTTGCGATCTTTCCGGGGATCGCCGCAATCATCTCGATCTATGGGCTGTTCGCCGATCCCGGCAGCATTTCGGCCCATCTCGACGCCTTCTATGGCGTCGCACCGGGCGGTGCGGTCGAGATTTTGCGCGACCAGCTGACCCGGCTCGCCAAGCAGGGCAGGGCCGCTCTCGGCTTCGGTTTCGCGGTCAGCCTGTTATTCGCGCTGTGGAGCGCCAATGCCGGTATTTCGGGACTGTTCAGCGCATTGACCGCGGTTTGCGAGGAGCGCGACCAGCGCAGCCTCCTTGGCTACTACACCACGACGCTCGCCTTCACCCTTGCCGCGATCGTGCTGGTGCTGCTGGCGCTGGCGATTCTGCTCGCATTGCCGCTGGCGCTGGCGCATTTGCCCAATCCCGGTGCCACTCCGGCATTGCTGCTCGGCATTCTCAGATGGCCGGTCCTGCTGGTGATCGCAGCGCTGGTGCTGTCGGTCGTCTACCGGTACGGCCCCGGCTGCGTGGAACGGCGATGGCACTGGCTCAGCTGGGGCAGCGGCGGGGCGGCGATCGCCTGGCTCGGCGTCTCCGCCCTCTTTACCTGGTACGTCGCCAATTTCGGCAGCTACAACAAGACCTACGGGTCGCTCGGCGCAATCATCGGCTTTATGACCTGGATCTGGCTGTCGATGGTCGTCGTGCTGGTCGGCGCCAAGCTCGACGTCGAAATCGCCCGCGGCCGATCGGCCGTCAGCCGGGCGACGCCGGATGACGGCCTGCCGCAGAGCTGACCCGGGCGATCCTGCCGGGCGATTGGGGGGGCTTGGCGCAAGCGCCGGTTTTAGTTGGCGGCGGGGGCGCGGCGGATGTTGGCGCTCTGCTCGGGCAGCCCCGTCTCTTCGTAGCAGACCCGGGCCAGGGTGGCGATGCCGGCCCGAATCTCATCCTTGGACGGCAGGGCGAAGCAGAGCCGCATATGCGACTTTGTCGCGGCCGGGTTGCACGACCATTCGGGGCCGGGATTGAACACGAGCCCTGCCTTGGCGGCTGGCGCCACGAGCCGGGTCACATCGATCCGGTCGGGCAGTTTGATCCACAAAAAGATGCCGCCCTGCGGCCGCCACATCTTTTCGATCGTCGTGCCGAACTCGCGTTCGAGCGCGTCGACCATCGTGTCGAGCTTGTCCTTCAGCACGCCGCTCAATTCGCCGACATGCTCGGTGAAGTGGTGCGAGAAATACTCGGCAACGACCATCTGTTCGAGGGCGCCGGTGCCGCTGTCCCGCTCCCGCTTCAACCCGACGAGCCGGCTCATCACCGTCCAGTCGGCGACGACATAGCCGAGCCGTAGCGCCGGCGACAGGGTCTTCGAGAACGAGCCGACATGGATCACCTGGCTCGAATCGAGCGAATAGATCGCCGGCGGCGCCTCCGGCTTCCAGGTCAGATCGGCGTAGCATTCGTCCTCGAAGATCGCGATACCATGCTTGCGCGCGAGGGCGAGCAGCGCATGGCGGCGCTCGAGCGGCAGGATCGAGCCGGTCGGGTTCTGCACGGTCGGGATCGTGTAGATGAATTTCGGCACGGTCCCCTTGCGCTGCAAATCGTCGAGGATGCGCTCCAATGCAGCGATGTCGAGCCCGTCATCGTCGAGCGGGGCGCCGATGATGTTGACGCCGAGCCGCTGCAATTTCGTCAGCGCCCCGCCATAGGTGAATTCTTCGAGGATGACCGTGTCGCCGCGGTCGAGCATGACCCGGTTGACCAGATCGAGCCCCTGGCCCGAGCCCGAAGTGATCAGCACGTCGTCGGCCGAGCATTCGATGCCGCGCCCCCTGACTTTGCCGACGACAAACTCGCGAATGCCGCGAAAACCCTGCGGGCCATGCGGGTTGTAGAGCGCCAGATCGGCGCCGTCGCGGCGCAATACCGCCTCGGCTGCCGCCGCCAGCGCCGCCGCCGGCACGCGTTCGGGATCATTGTGGCCACCGATGAAATTGTATTTCGGAAACCCGGTCCAGCGCGGTGCCGCGGCTGGCAGATCCTTCGAAAACAGGTGGCTGTAGGCAAAACCGGTGGCGGGCATGGGTCTTCCTTTTCCGACGTGGCCTTCCCTCGTCACCCTCGGGCTCGCCCCGGTGATCCACGGCCGCCACGGCCGGCGGTGAACGGCGTGGATGCCCGGGACCAGTCCGGGGAACCAGTCCGGGCATGACGACGGGTCTCGAAGGCGGCTCGACTGGTGGTCAGCGCGCGCCCTGGGCGTATTTGCCGGAGAGCTGCGGGGTGATGTCGGGATAGGCACCGGCGGTCTTCTGCGCCGCTGCCTCGTGCATCTGCAGCCGCGTCCGGCGCTCCCATTTGCGGCCGAGCTCGTCCTTGACGTTGAATGCAAGCTTGCCGATACCCTCGATCTCGAGCTCGATCTTGTCGCCGTCCATGAACGGGTTGAGGCCGCGATGGTTGGTCCCGGTGGCGACGATGTCACCCGGCTCCAGCGCATGGATCGAAGAAAGCCACTCGATGCAGCGCGGGATCTTGTGCCCCATATCGCTGGTGTTGAAGTTCTGCATCAACACACCGTTGTTCGACAGCCGGATCTGCAATTTCTGCGGGTCCGGGATCTCATCCTTGGTCACGATCCACGGTCCGATCGGCGCAAAGGTGTCGCGCGACTTCATCGCGAAAAAACCGGGGGCTGGCAGACCGCGCGCCGAGCCGTCGATAAAGCAGGTGTAGCCGAAAATGTAATCCATCGCGTCGGCGGCCTTGACGTGGCTCGCCCGTTTGCCGATGACCAGCGCCAATTCGGCCTCGCCCTCGAAGATCGTCGCCGGCGCATCGGGCAGGATCATCGTGTCGCCCGGTCCGCAGATCGCGTTCGCGGTCTTCTGGAACGCATTGATCGGTGCCGGCGCGGCGCGGGTGCCATCCTCCATGTAGTTGACCGCCATGCAGTCGATGTTGTCGGGCTTTGGCAGCGGTGGGCGCAGCCTGACCGAGCTCAGCGCGACCCCGTGCCCGCTCGCCGCGGCGTCGACGAGCTTGCCCTTGTATTGATCGAAGCGCGCGATCAGTCCGCTCATCAAATCGCCCGGGCCGGTATGCGGGATGTCGCGCACCACGGCCGACACATCGACGACGTTGTCGCCCTTGACCACGCCCAGTTTGTAATCGTCGAAATACACCAGTTTCATTGCGGCCTCCCGTTACTCGACCGGAACAAAGATGCAGTTGCGGATCTTGCCGTCGAGCGCCTTCGACAAGTGACCCTTGCCGGTCGTGTCCTCGACCAGGACCACTTCGCCGGCGGCGATCCGGCGCACCTCACCGTCGCTCGCGGTGATCTGCACGCCGGCGTCGAGATTGATGATGTATTGCCGGCGCGGTGCGGGGTGCCAGTCGAGATCGTAGGTCGGCGGCACCTCGCGAAAGATGATGCCGGTGGCCGGCAGACGCTTTGACAATTTGCCCGAGCGGGTCTCCTCGACCCATTCGATATCGATGTCGCGCCAGTGCGACTGGCCGTTGGCGTCGGCGTAGAGATTGTGGACCCGCATCGCGCCCCTCCCAGGCTATCGGCTGATGGCGCGCATAATAATGGCGGAGCCGACCGCGGCGCCAGCCTCTCGACAGCAGCCTCCGCGCGGCGGCGTCAGCCGGTCGAGACATCGATATGGTCGGGGGTGCGGCCCGCCGCCAACCGGGCTCATCGGGCGGTCACGCATGAGCCGCACCGCGGTGAGATTGCTATCGGCTTCCGCCGACCAAACCGGACGTGCCGAGGATCAGCCGCGGTAGCGCATCCTCCGGCCGGTCCGGAAATCGCTTGCGGGTGCGGGCCCGATCGCCGACGATCCGCCCCACCCTGGTTTCCCGCCGGAGGGCTCGGCATGGACGATCTCTATCTGCGCAGCGGCATTTTTCTGGCGCCGTTCCACAATCACGATGAAAACCCGACCTTGTCGATCGAGCGCGATCTCGAACTGCTCGAACATCTCGATCGGCTGAACTATCACGAGGCGTGGATCGGCGAGCACCATTCGGGCGGATTTGAATTGATCGCCTGCCCGGAGATGTTTATCGCCGCCGCGGCGCAGCGCACCCGCCACATCCGGCTCGGCACCGGTGTCGTCTCGCTGCCTTACCACAACCCGTTCATGCTGGCCGACCGCATGGTCCAGCTCGACCACATGACGCGTGGCCGGGCGATGATGGGAGTCGGCCCCGGTGCCCTCGTGCATGACGCGCTGAAGATCGGCATCGATCCCGGCGACCAGCGCCAGATGATGAACGAGGCGTTCGACGTCATCGTGCGGCTGTTGCGCGGCGAAACCGTCACGAAAAAGACCGACTGGTTCAACCTGACCGAGGCGCAGCTGCAATTGCGGCCATACACCAGGCCGACGATGGAACTGGCGGTGGCGGCGGCGCGCTCGCCATCGGGGTCGCTCTTGTCCGGCAGATACGGCGTCGGCATGCTGTCGATCGGCGGCACGAGCCCGATGGCGATGGAGCGGCATACCGCCAATTGGGGGCTCTACGAGGAGACCGCGCGCGCCAACGGCCATGTCCCCGACCGCAGGAACTGGCGGGTCGTCGGCCTGTTCCATATTGCCGAGACGCGCGAGGAGGCGCGGCAAAACGTGCGTTTCGGGGTCCAGGCTTTCGCCAATTATTTTCGCGATGTCGCCACTTTTCCGATCATCCCGCCCGAGGTGGGAGACCCGGTCGAATGGCTGGTCGAGAGCGGCACCGCCTGTATCGGCACCCCGGACGACGCGATCCAATATGTCGACCGGCTGATCAAGGGTTCGGGCGGGTTTGGCGTGTTGTGCGAATTGGCGCAGAACTGGGCTGATTGGGACGCGACCAAAAAGCATTATGAGCTGATGGCACGGTTTGTTCACCCGCATTACCAGCAGAGCCGCGAATTGCTGCGCGGCAGCTATGATTACGCCACCGGCCATCATGTCGATTTCACCGGCCAGGCGAGTGCGGCGATCCAGAAGGAGATCGACCGCCACGCTGCGGCGCAAGGCGGCGCGCCGCAGCGCCGGGACGCGGCCGAATAAGCGGTTCGCCGGCGCACCGGTAGCGCGAACCGCCTCCAACCTGGGGAAGAGCCCGCAACCCTTTCAAGACAAGGATGCAGCATGCAGCTCGGAGCCTCACTGCCGCTGGCCGATATCGGCACCGACCCGCTGCGGTTGCGCGATTACGCGCAGGCGGTCGAAGGGCTCGGCTATGATCATCTGGTGGCACCCGACCATGTGCTCGGGGTCGATCCGGCGGCCGATCCTGCCGGGCGGCGGGTCGGCACGACGCAGACTCCGTATCACGACCCGTTTGTCCTGTTCGGGTTTCTCGCCGGCTGCACGCAAAAGGTCGGCTTTGCCACCGGCGTGCTGATCCTGGCGCAGCGGCAGGCGGTGCTGGTGGCCAAGCAGGCGGCTTCGCTCGATGTGTTGTGCGGCGGCCGGTTCCGGCTCGGGATCGGGGTCGGCTGGAACGAGGTCGAGTTCATCGGGCTCAACGAGGATTTCCACAATCGCGGCCGGCGCTCGGCCGAGCAGGTACCGGTCATGCAGGCGCTGTGGGCCGAGCCGCACGTGGTGTTCGAAGGCAAATTCCACCGGATCGACGATGCCGGCATCAATCCGCGCCCGGCTTCGGGCCGGGTGCCGGTCTGGTATGGCGGGCATGCCGAAGCGACGTTTCGTCGCTGCGCCCGATATGGCGACGGCTTTATGCCGCTCGCCTATCCGCCAGGCGATGCGGCGCTGGCGGCCTTTGCCAAATTGCGCGACCTGACCCGTGCCGCCGGCCGCGACCCGGCGGCGATGGGGATCGAGATCTGGGCCTCGCCCGGCGTCGGCGGCCCCGAGGATTGGCGGCGTGAGGTCGAATTCTGGCAGCAGGCCGGGGTCACTCACCTGACCGCGCACACGACCTATGCGAGCAATCACCACAAACGCATCGCCGGCCACGGCGCCGCCGAGCATCTGGCCGTGTTGACCCGCTACCGCGAGGCGGTGGCGGATTTGTTGTAACCGGAAGCGGAACCGGGAGAGGCCGATGAGCGACAGCGAGATCACCCGGTTGCGGGCCAAGCTGGCGCAGCGGCCGCGTTCCGACGACTACCTCCAGCGCCGCAAGGATATCGACGCGCGCGGTCGGGAATATCGGCTCGCTTCGGATGTCGGGGTCGAGCCGGCGACCGCGAGCGGCGTGCGTGCGGAATGGACCGCGACCTCTGGCGACGCACGCGATGCGGCACTCCTCTATTTGCATGGCGGCGGCTACGTGATCGGCTCGCTCGACAGCCATCGCCATCTCGTCGCCGAGGCCGGCCGTGCCGCCGGGATCGCCGCCTTGGCGCTCGATTACCGGCTCGCCCCGGAGCATCCGTTTCCGGCCGCGGTCGAGGATGCGCTCGCCGGCTACCGGTTTCTGCTGGCGCGCGGCATCGCGCCGGCGCGGATCGCGCTCGCCGGCGACAGCGCCGGCGGCGGTCTCGTCGTGGCGGCGATGCTGGCGATCCGCGATGCCGGTCTCGCCCAGCCCGGCTGCGGCTGGTGCATCTCGCCCTGGATCGACATGGAGGCGATCGGCGACACGATGTCGAGCAAGGCCGCCGCCGATCCGACGGTGCAGCGCGCCGGCATTCTCGATATGGCCAAGCTCTATCTCGACGGCGCCGATCCGCGCTCGCCATTGGCCGCACCGCTATACGCCGACCTCTCCGGGCTCCCGCCGCTGTTGATCCAGGTCGGCGCCTGCGAGACGCTGCTCGACGACGCATTGCGGCTGGCCAAGGCCGCCGGCGCCGCCGATGTCCGGGTCGATCTCGAGATCTGGCCCGAGATGATCCATGTCTGGCACCTGTTCCACCCCGAGCTCGCCGCCGGGAAGCGGGCGATCGAAGCGGGCGGCGCCTTTGTCCGCACCGCGATCCAATAGTGGTGACCGGATAACAGCGGCAATCCCTCGCGTCTCACCCGGCGCGACGGCGGAACCCTTCGAGAATGCGATTGGCGAGCGCGCCGTAATCGCCGCCAAAATGGTGCCCGCCGCGGGTTTCGATGACCTCGGCCTTGTCGGCCGGGTTGTCGGACTTGGCGAGCAGCGGACACAGCGTATCGCTCTCGTTGCGGCCGTAGAAGCACTGGATCATCGCCGGATTGATCGGCGCCAGCGCCGGCTTTGTCGGCAGAGCGTTCTTGGTCGGCGGCGCGCCGAGCCAGCCCATCATGCTGATCTCGAAATCGGCCGTCGATTCGAAGCCGAGCAACGACAGCTGAACCACGCGCTGCTTGGCCTCGGGCGGCAGCCGGTCATAGGCAAAGGGGAGCACTCCGGCGCCAAAGGAATAGCCGATCAGCGCGACCTTGGAGGTCCCCCAGCGCGCCGTATAGGTATCGATGACCGCGCCGAGATCGCGGGCGACCTGCGCCGGGGTCTTGCGGCTCCAGAAATAACGCAAGCTGTCCCAGCCGATGACCGAAACACCGTCGGCGCGCAGCTGTTCGGCGATCGACCGGTCGAGGTCGCGCCAGCCGCCGTCACCCGAAAGCACGATCGCCAGCAGCTCGCCGTGCGGCGAGGCCGGCATTTCGACGAGCGGCAGGCCGGCGATGACGGAGCGACCGATGCCGCGCGAGCCGCGAAGGTGCGGCCGGACCAGCGCGATGATCGCGGTTGCCGGGTCGCTCATCGCCAGATTTTCGATCGTGACCGGTGTTCCCTGCGCCTTTAGTGCGGCGATCCTGGCCCGCCCGGCGCGATCGCCCGCCGGATCAAAGCCGACGCTCCAGAACCCGTTGAGCGATCGCCACGGCCCGTAGGAAAAAATCGTGCCGGCGCGCGTCGCCGTGGACGTGGCGGGACAGAACGGCAGCGGCATCTTCAGCGCAGCGCTGGGATCGAGCGAAACCGCGCCGGCGATCGTCGCCGGCGGCGCCTGCGCCAAAGTCGCCGCGGCAACCGCACCGCCTTCGCCGACCCCGGCGAGGATCGGGGTCCAGTAGACGGAATTGCCCCGCCGGCGCTGGATCTCGCGGCTGATCAGCTCGACGGTGCTGACCGCGTCCGAACATTGTGCATGGGTATCGGCTCCGACCCGCCGGAAATAGCCGGGCAGATCGACCCCCACGACAAGCACGCCGTCATGGGCAAGACCCGCCGCGATCTTACTGGTCTGTGCATGCCAGCCCGCACGGTTCGAAAACAGCACGACGAGGCCGTGCATCGCGCCATGTGGACGCACGATGTGCAGCGTGCCGAACTTCCCGCTGTCGAGCGCCCGCGCCGGGTGAACGCCCAGGATTGTCAGCATCATTGCCAGACCAAGCGTCCCGGCGCCGGCCGGTCGGTGCCGCGGCGCCTGCTTTCGCTCGCCCGGCGCGATCCGATGCCCGATGCCGCCGCCGACCAGCACCGCGATATCGGCAAGCGCGAGATAGGGTCCGAACGCGCCCGAAGCGGCCAGGTAGCGCGGCTCCCAGACCGGACCAAACTTGTTTTTGAACGCGTGGAGACCCTGAAAATTATAAAACCGGCCGCCATGCGACCAGATGAAGCGGGCCGCGCGATGCCAGCGCGACGCCAGCGGATGCGCACCAAAGCCGGATAGCGGCGTCATGCCGAGGCTGAAGCTGCGCCAGCCCGCACTCCGGAAATGCTGCAGCAGGCGAATGAACAGATATTCCATCGCATAGCGCGACGCGGTGTCGGGCCGCTGGCGCATCATCCCGAGCATCGCCTCGTCCTTCGGGTCGGTGACCATGACCGTCGCGAAGGCAACCGGCCGCCCATGTTCGCGCAGCAACGCTATGCCCTGTGCTGCGACATAGTCGCGGCGGAAGGCCGCTACCGAGAACTGCTTCTCGCCGGCGATTGCCCGCTGCGCAAGCCAGGCATCGGAAATTTCCTTGAGCTCGTCGAGCATTTCGGCGACGTGCGGCGGCCAGATCATCTCGAAGCCGAGCCCGTCGCGTCCGCCGCGTTTCAGCGCGTAGCGCAGACCAGCCCGGGTGCTGCCGTCGAGGGTGAAGTGCAGCAGCGATATCTTGGCCTCTTCGCCGATTTTCATGACCCGCAACCCGGCCTCGAGGTAAAGCGGCAGGCTCGTGGCCGGGACCTGGTAGAAGGCGACCCGGCCGCCATGCGCGTCGGCGAGCTCAATGAAGCGCCACACCAGTTCGCTCGCCTCTTCGGCGGGACCGACCGGATCGCCAAGTGCGGCCCAGGTGCGGCCGTGCTGGGCAAACATCAGAAACGACTGGCCTGAATCCGAGAACAACAGGCTCTTGTCACCCATCAACATCAACGCGGCATCGGCGCGAGACTGCCTCGTGGCGATTTGCCGCGCCCGCGCCAGCTCGGCCGCAACCGGCTCGCGCGGCCGCCCCGCTGCCGGGCGCAGCAGCTGCCAAATGCCAAACGTCAGACCGAACAGGGCGACGCCGAACACGGTGCGCAGCGAGCGCGATGCGGTTGCATCAAGCTCGAATTGCCACCAAAGCTGGTGGCTATATTCGACGTCGCGAAAGGCGAACAACAGGATCCAGATCGTCGCAGCGACGACGCAGCCGATCGCGACCAGCCACCCGGGGGTGATCGACTGTGCCAGCAGCGAGGCGCGCCGGTCGAACTGCGCGCGTCCGGCGATAAGCCCGATCAGCAGCAGGGCAGCCGCGGTCGGGGCGAGGATCGCCAGCCCCCTGATCAGGCAGAACGGAATGCTGAGCAATGTCATCGCCAGTGCCAGCCACCAGGCACCGTCGAGCCGGTGCAGCAGCCCGCGTGCGGTGAACAGCAGCACCAGCCCGGCGACGCTCGCCAACAGGTGCGCCGTTTCGATGGCCCAGAGCGGAAGCTTGATCGCCAGAATTTGCAACCGGTCGATAAAGGCCGGCATCGCTCCGGACACGACCAGCGTGGCGCCGACGGCAAATGTCGTCGCGGCGACAAAGGAAGGCACCAACCGGGTTGCCGCGCGGCCGACGCGCTCGCCGATTTCCGCCCCCAGAAACCGGCGCGCCTCGAACGCCGCCAGCAATACGGTCGATAGCAGCAGCGGCAAGAGATAATAGACCGCGCGATAGGCGACGAGTGCTGCTGCGACCTCGCTCGGCGGGACCTTGCCGCCGACGGCGTAGAGGATGGCCACCTCGAACACGCCGAGCCCGCCCGGGATGTGGCTCAGCACGCCGAGCCCGAGGGCGGCCGCATATACTGCCGCAAACGCGATAAAACCGATGCCGGTCGAGGGCAGCAGCACCCACAGCACGGTTGCCGCGGCAAGCACGTCGGTCGTGGTCAGCGCGATCTGGATCAGAACCAGGGTCGGCCCCGGCGGCTCGATCGCGATCGCGCCGATCGTGATCGGTTTGCGGCGGGTCGCACAAAGCAGCAGAAACACCGCAGCCAGGCTCAGCAACGTCGCCGCGGCGGCGAGCAGCGGTTCCGGCGAAGCACCGAGCAGCCGGCTGACCCGATGCGCGCACAGCACAAAGCCGAGGCCGGCGATGGTGGCGAGGCCGATGCCGATCGCGGCCGAGATGAACAGGATCACGCGGGCGATCTGGCCGGGCGTCAGACCGGCGGCGGTATAGATCCGGTAGCGGACGGCGCCGCCCGAAAAAGCGCCGAGCCCGACCGCGTTGCCGATTGCATAGCCGCAGAACGAGGCGAGCAGAACCGAGGGTAGCGGCGGTCGGGCGCGGGCATAGCGCAGCCCGGAGAGATCATAGCCGAGGAGCGCCGCGTAACTGACCGCGGTTGCGGCGAACGCCAACAACAGTGCCGTCGGCCGGGTTGCTCGCAGCGACTCCAACACCGCGTGGAAGCCGATCCCGGCTGCCGCCCGCTCCAGACCCCATATCGCCAGGCCGCCGAGCGCGATCGCTGCCAGCCCGAGCAGTAGCGGACGACAGAGATGCCGCAACGACCACTTCGACGAGCGACCCATCGACCCGTCGTCGTCGCTGCGCAGAATCGTTCCGGTGCCGGTGGGCATTCTGGCGCCGGCGCGCAGTCTCATGGGAGCCGGTCCGAGCCGGGCCCCGAACCCACCGTCGCGCGCCCGCCCCGGCTGCGGTTGGACGGCCGGAACCCCCAAACCCCTGCGTCATGCCGATCGCTATGCCCGGGGATGTTGGCGTCCACCGACCCTGTCCCGTCACGCTCCGGAGCTCCGGAGCCACCCAGCTATAGCCGGTTTCTCAATGCCATACAGCAGCGGCGATCGGGGGCACCCGAAATGCCGCGCCGCGCCGTCTGGCCGGGAACCGCAGCGGCGGGGAGCGTCTAATCGCCGAACCGGAAGATGTTGGCGGGCTCCTCGGACCAGCTGCGCTCGCGATAGAGCCGGCCGGTCATCGCCTCGACATGGGGGGCGGCGGCGCAGACCATCGCGAACTGCCGGTCGGTGAGGAAGAGGCCGGCGGCGCGGCAGGCGATTGCGGCCCGGTCGCGGGTGGCGGCGTCGATCTCGGCGACCGGCGGGTCGGGGATCGGCGGCGATCCGGCCGGAATGGTCGCGGCGGGATCGAGCACCGGCCGCCGCCGGCGCCATGGTGTCGCCATCTCATAAGCATGCGCCACCCGCAGCACGGTCGCCTCGTCGAACGGCCGGCCGACGATCTGCATCGACAAGGGCAGGCCGCTGCCGCTAAAGCCGATGCATTGCGCCAGCGCCGGACCGCCGGTCACGTTGAACGGCGTCGTCAATGACGGCCGGCGCCAGAATTCGATCGTCCGCCAGGCATCGAGGCGCGGCGCCGGGCCGCCGGCGGTCGCCGTGACCAGTACATCGAACTGGTCGTAGACCGGCGTCATTTCGGTCAGCATGCGACGCCGCTCGCGCTGGGCCTGCACATAGTCGCGTGCGCCGATCAGCACCGCCGGCAATACGCGGCCGAGAAAATCCTCGCCGAAATCCTGCGCGCTGGTACGCAGAGCGTGCTCGTGCACAGCCAGCAATTCGCTTTCCGCAATCGTGACCTTGACATCGTAATAATCCTGCGCCGGGCGCAGCCGTACCTCGCCGAGTTCCGCGCCGAGCCCGCGCAACACATCGAACGCCGCTTCCAGCGCCGCCTTGACCTCGGCCGTGACCGGGCAGTCGCTTTCGTGCAGGTGCCGCACGATGCCGATGCGCAGCCCCCTGATGTCGCCGCTCAGCGCCGCGCGGTAATCGGGCAATGGATGATCGGCGCTCGCCGGATCGAGCGGGTCATGGCCGGCGATCGCCTGCAGCACGATCGCGCAATCCTCGACCGTCCAACTCATCGGCCCGGCATGGTCGAAACTGTAGGAATTGGCATAGACCCCGTGCCGGCTGACGAGGCCGTAAGTCGGCTTCAGCCCGACGATGCCGCACAGCGCCGCCGGGCCGCGGATCGAGCCGCCGGTATCCGAGCCGAGCGCTGCCGGCACAAACCCGGCCGCGATCGCCGCCCCCGAGCCGCTCGACGAGCCGCCGGTGAAATGGTCGCGGTTCCACGGGTTGCGCGCCGGCGGCCAGGGCAGATCGAAGGACGGTCCGCCATGGGCAAATTCATGGGTCGCAAGCTTGCCGGTCAGGATCGCACCGGCGTCGTAGAGCCTGCGTACCGTCGTCGCATCGGCGGCCGGCACGGTGTCGAGGCACACCCGCGAATGCCCGGTGGTGCGAATCCCGGCGGTCGCATAGATGTCCTTGAGCGCAAACGGGATGCCGTGCAGCTTCCCGCGATACCGGCCGGCGGCGATCTCCTGCTCGGCGGCGCGGGCCCGGTCGAGTGCACGGTCGAACACCGGCAGCAGATAGGCGTCGAGCTGCCGGTCGAGCGCCTCGGCCCGGCCGATCAGCGCTTGCGTCAGCTCGACCGGCGACAGTTCCTTCTTTTCGATCCGCTGCGCTGCCTCGGCGATCGTCATGAACGCCAAATCGGTCGCCGGCGATGAAACGTCGTCGGGCATTGCGGCTCTCCTCGACGCGCTTCGGGTTCAGCCCGGGGGTGCGACCGAGAGACGGCCGACCACCTTGTGCCGCTCGATCAGCCGGGCAACCAGACCCGAGCGCTTCGCCTCCTCGACGAAATCGCGCAGAAACACGGCCCCGGCGGTGTTGCTCTTGGCCGTGCCGACCGCCTGCTGCACCGCCGTGAACTGGCCATCGAGGATGCGTGCACCGGGCAATTTTTCGCGATCGGACAAGAGGCCCGGCCGCAGCCCGGCCATCGCATCCATCTTGTCGTCGATGAACTGCTTGAAGGTGGCGCCGCCGCCCCCTTCCGAGCGGATCACCTGGGCGTGCTTGATGTTGCGCGCGAGCCACAAATCATAGGCGCTCCGGGCGCTGACGGCGATGCGGACACCGGGGCGATCGACATCCTCGATCTTCTGCAACGGCGAGCCCGGCGGCACTAGGTAGGTCGCCTCGATCTCGACGTAAGCGGGGGTGAAGCTGATCTTTTCGGCGCGCTGCGGCTCGGCGCCGATCAGGCCGATGTCCCAGACATCGGTTCCTACCGCATCGGCCAATTCGCCGGGCCGGGCGTAAGGTACATAGCGGATCGGAACGCCGAGCCGCTGGGCGATCTCGCGCGCCATGTCGGGGGCGACACCCTGCGGATCGCCGGAAGGGGTCTTGCCGGTGACCAGCAGGAAGTTGCCCATGTTGATCGCGGCGCGCAGAACGCCGGTGGGCGCCAACTCGGAGACGGGTGCAGCAGGCATGTCGGCGGGTCCGGAAGTGGTTGGGAACGGATCGGCCGCATCCTGAAGGATCGGCGCCGTCGAGGCACGGGAAAATTCGGATCGGGCGCTGATCCGGGCGCTAATCCGGCCGCAGGCCCGCAACGATCCACCACCGGCCGGGAATGGCAGCGTCGATCAGCACGAGATCGGATGTGAAGAACGGTGTCGGGCGGACCAGCACCGGCGAATTTTCCGATGTCTGCGGGGCGGCGATGTCACAGCCCGAGCTTGCGCCGCACCGTGGCGCCGACCGTCTGCTTCAGCGTGCCGATCTCAGCCCAGGGATCGGAGTTGAGGCCGGCCAGCCGGCGCGGGATGCTCGTCACGGTGAACCCGTCGGGGCGCACACCCGCTTCGACTTCGTCCCAGAACACCGGTGTCGCTACCGGCGCACCGGGCCGGGACCGTGTCGAATAAGCGCCGATCGCGGTGGCGCCGCGCCCATTGCGCAAGTAATCGATATAGATCCGCCCCTGACGCGCCCGTTTCGACTGGTTTGTTGTGTAATGCTGCGGGCTCTGTCCGGCGACCTGCTCGGCGACCGCCTTCGAAAAGGCTTTGACCGCTTCCCAATCGAGCTTTGGCGAGAGCGGCACCACCACGTGCAATCCCTTGCCGCCGGTGGTCTTGGCGAAGCTGCGCAAGCCGAGACCGGCAAGCACATCGCGGATTTCGATCGCGGCGGCAGTGACCCGCGACCATGGCAGATCCGGGTCGGGGTCGAGATCGAAGGTGACCCGGTCGGGGGTTTCGACCCGGTCGACGGTCGAGCCCCACGGGTGGATTTCGAGCACGCCGATCTGCACCAGCGCGACAAGGCCCGGGAGATCATCGACCGCAAGATGCGTCTCGCCGTCGATCTCGATCCGCCGCACCGCCTCGGGTACGCTGGCGCCGGCGTGCTTCTGGAAGAACTGCTCGCCACCCTGGCCGTTCGGGCTGCGCACCAGGCTCAGCGGCCGGTTCCCGAGATGCGGCAGGGCCCAATCGCAAATCTCGGCGTAATAGCGCGCGAGGTCGAGCTTGGTGATGCCCTCGCCGGGATAGAGCACGCGCTCGGCATGGGTCAGCCGCACCCCGGCGAATTCGCTGCTGCCGTCGCGGGCGATGACAGCCGGCGCTGGCACCGGCGCCGGTGCTGCCGCTGCTGCAATCCGAGCGGACGAAGCCGCCATTGGCTCGGTGTCGCGCACGACCTCCTCGGCACTCTTGTCCTCGCGCAATCCGACAAACGTTGCATGCCGCAGCACCCGGTCCACGGTCCAGCCGCCATAGCGCACCTCGGCGACCAGCACCGGCCGGGTCCAGTGCACGCCCCTCAGCGAAGCGCCCTCCGGCAGCGCCGCGACGGCAAGCGGGGCCTCCTTGCGCGCGAGCGGGTCGAGCCGCGTCCGCAGCGCGGTCAATTGGGCATCGTCGAAGCCGCTGCCGACCCGCCCGGCATAGTGCAATGTCCCGCGCCGGTCATAATAGCCGAGCAGCAGCGCGCCCAGCCCCTGCCGATGGCCGGCGGGATCGGTGAAGCCGATTACGGCGAATTCGTCGCGGTTTGCGCATTTGATCTTGAGCCAGCTGTCGTCGCGGCCGGGGTGGTACGGGCGGTCGCGGCGCTTCGAGACGATCCCCTCCAGCTGGTAGCCGCAGGCGTGACGAAAGAATTCGGGACCCTGCCCGATTTGGTGGTCGCTATAGCGCAGCATGCCCTCCGAGTGCGCCCGAATGATCCGCTCCAGTGCCGCTTTGCGGTCTTCGAGGATCGCCCCGGTCAGGTCGTAGCCGTCGAGATGGAGCAGATCGAACGCGTAGAACACCAGCCTTTCGGTCTTTGCGTTGGCGATCGCGTCCTGCAGATGGCCGAAATCGCTGGTGCCGTCGGCCTCGAGGTGGACGAGTTCGCCATCGATCACGGCCGCCTCGACCGGGAGTGCTGCCAGCGCCTCGACGAGCGCCGGAAACTTTTCGGTCCAGTCGAGCCCGCCGCGGGTCGAGAGCCGGACGCCGCCACCGCCAAGCCGCGCAATCAGCCGATACCCGTCATATTTGATCTCGTGAAACCATTGCGGCCCGTCCGGCACCGTGTCGACTGCGATTGCCAGCTGCGGCCGCAGGCGGGCCGGCATCCGGGCCCTTCGGGCGCCGGCGATCCGCGCCGGATCGGGGGGCGCCGGCGACCCCTCGGCACCGCGCCGGTTCTCGCCATTCGGCCCCCAGATCCGGTCGCGGTCGGCGGCGATCTCGTCGAGCCCGCGGCCGGAAAGGACCGAGAGGGGATGCTCGGCAACCACCGCGTCGCCGCTCTGCGGCAGTGCCGCCGCGTCGCGTTCCTTGATCAGGAGCCAGTTCTCGCGCCGTTCGGTAGCGGCCTTGCCGCCCATCCGCACCAGCGCCCAGTTGCCGTGCAGCTTCTCGCCGTCGAGGGTGAATTTGAGATTTCCCCTGGCATAGGCCTCGGCCGGGTCGGGATCGACCGGAATCCAGGTGCCGCGATCCCACAGCAGGACCGATCCGCCGCCATATTCGCCCTCGGGGATGACCCCTTCGAACCCGCCATATTCGAGCGGATGGTCTTCGACATGCACGGCGAGACGCTTCTCGGCCGGGTCGAGGCTCGGCCCTTTTGGCACGGCCCAACTCTTCAGCACGCCGTCGAGCTCGAGCCGGAAATCGTAGTGCAGCCGGCGCGCCGCGTGTTTCTGGATCACGAACGCCAGCGGGTGGGAGGTCCGCGCCGGCACCGCAGCGCCGGAGGGTTCCGGAGTTCTGTGGAAATCGCGCTTGCGGCGATATTCGCTCAGCGCCATCGTCGCCGATTCCTTTGTCAAAACTGCGTCCGGGCGCCGCTACGGTGCCTTGACGTTGCAGCCCGGCGCATAATGTGGTTCGTAAACGCTGCTGCATAGGAGATCGGCATGCCGCGCGCGAGCTGGACCGGTTTTTTGCGTCTTTCTCTCGTCACCTGCCCGGTCTATCTGACCCCGGCGACCACCGAGGCGAAGCGAATTCGGCTCAACCAGCTCAATTCCGAGACCGGAAACCGGGTGTCGCAGCGGCTGGTCGATTCGAAAACCGGCGAGGAACTCAGCCGCGACCAGATCGCCAAGGGCTACGAGTTCGATCGCGGCCGTTATGTCATGCTCACCGACGAGGAGCTGCAGAACCTGCAGATCGAGTCGTCGAAGATCATCGATCTCGACCGCTTTGTCGGCCGCGACGAGGTCGATCCGCTCTATCTCGATACTCCCTACTACATCTATCCCGATGGCGAGATCGCGGCCGAGACCTTCCGGGTCATCGGCGAGGCGATGGAGCGCACCGGCAAGGTCGGGATCGGCCGCATCACGCTGTCGAGCCGCGAGCGGCTGGTGCTGGTCGAGCCGCGCGATACCGGTCTCGTAATGTCGACCCTGCGGGTCGGCGACGAGGTCCGTGCCGCCGAATTCGCCGCGGATCGCTCGGGTGAGATCGATCCCGAACTGGTGGCGCTCGCCGAAACGATCATCGAGCGCAAATCCGGGGCGTTCGAGCCGGCGAATTTCCGCGACCGCTACCAGGATGCGTTGCACGCGCTGGTCGAGAGCAAGATCAAGGGCGAGATCAAAGCGACGACACCGGCGGTCGCCGAGCCGCCCAAGGTGATCAACCTGATGGATGCACTGAAGCGCAGCCTCGCCCGCGAGGAGGCGTCGGGCGCCGGTAAAGCCGTCGGCGGGACGGCAAAGCGGGCTAGAGCGGCGGGCGATCGGCGCCAACCCTCGCTGCTGCTGCCGGTCACGGGCGGGCGCGAGGCAAAGGAGGCACCGGCTGCCGAACCGGCACCCGCACCGCGCCGCCGCAAGCCGCGCGACGAACCGGCCGCGGAGCCCGCCAGCGAAGCCGCACCGCGCCGCCGCCGCAAAGCCTGATCCCGCCATCACTCGCGTGCGCAACTCCCTCGCTGGATCGGGCACTCTCGGGAGTTGTGAATCCCTGTTTATTGGAGGCTGTGTAGCAGCCGCATTTAGGGCAGATGCGGATGCGAAATGCGCTCCTCTGCGTTGCGGTAAAGGCGATGGTGGTTCGGCGTTTTCTGTGGATGGCGCCCATCGCGAGGAGCTGCTCAAGATGTTGTGGGTTCTGGTGGATTTGAGGACCTTGCACCGTATGAGGCGTAAGACGGTTTGTGGAATTGTTTGACGATCGCTCCGGATCGCTCCATATTCCGCCCATTAGCTTGGTCGCAGAATGGTCGAAAGATATTGCTTGAGACTTTTTCAGAATCGTTGGTCGAAGCCCTGGCCGATTTTCGGCCTGTGGAGTTTCGTGGATGCGTCGAGAGAGGGTCCTAAGTTGCTATGCCGCTGGGAGAGACGACTCCTGGGAGGCGATCTGCCTTGATTTCGATATAGCGGTTCAGGGCGATTCGTTCGCCGATGTGTCAAAAAAGTTGAGCGAGGCGATTCACGCTTACATCGAATATGTCGTAACGCTTCCAGCAGATGAGCAGGTTGACCTGCTTCACCGACGTGCGCCTTGGCGTGTGCGAACCAAATTCGTTCTTGGCGCAATCGTAACTATGCTCTTTCATAAATCCAATGGTGGCGGCCAGCAGAGTTTCGGCTTACCCTGTACCGTGTGAAATACAGAGATTTCATCGCTATTCTCGTTGCTCATGAGTTCCAGCTAGATCGCCACGGTGCGACTAGCCATCGCCAGTACGTAGGGATAGTGGATGGGGTCCGCAGGATCGTAACGGTGTCCGGCAGAGACGGGGATGACATAAAGCCGGTAAGCTTGGCATCGATGAAACGACAGTCTGGTCTGCCGAAAAGGGCATTTGGGCGTTAGGGCTCTCCCGGTTGCTCGACGAACGACGGTGCGCTAGCCGCAGCAAGGGCGCGCGCGGTTCTGACCTGCTCAACCATTACCATCAGCGGCTTCTAATCACCTTGCGTGGCGAGGAGGCGGGGCGCGTCCATCGAAAAACCTCGCGACTATCTGATCAAGGTCGAAGCGGCCGCGCTTGAGGTCGTGGCCGGCGCCGGTGACCGGGATCAGCCGCGTCGCTGCCGGAATTAGTGCTGTCGCCGCTTCCAACTCGGCAATCGAGCCGAACGGATCGGCGGTGCCCTGGACGAACACGATCGGGACCCGCAGCCGGGGGAAGTGCTCGCTGCGCAGCCGTTCCGGCTTTCCGGGCGGGTGCAGCGGATAGGAAAACAGCACGAGCCCGGCCGCCAGTTCGGGCATGTCGGCCGCCAGCAGGCTCGCCTGGCGCCCGCCATAGGATTGGCCGCCGAGGAAGATCTGGCCGGGGACGATCATGCGCAACGCGGCAATCGCGAGGCGCAGCCCGTCGCGGTCGGCCGCGGCGTGCGCCGGCGATGGCGGTCCTTTGCGCCGGCGCTGGCGGAACGGCAGGTCGCAGCGCAGCACGGCGATGCCCCGGGCCGCAAACGCCTCGGCCGCGGCGATCAGGAGCGGCGCACGGCAATCGCCGCCGGCGCCATGGGTCAGCACCAATCCGCACTCGCCGTCGCCTTCCGGCCGATGCAGAAAGCCGCTCACTCCGGGTCGCTCGAACGCAACGAATTCGGCCACGCCGCCAGCCTATCGCGGCAAAAACGGGCGTGACAAGCAGCACTCGCCGGGCCACGCTGCCGCTCCTCGACCTGATTGCCGGGAGCGCATCGTCATGATCGAAAAGGAAATCGTCGTCACCACCAAGCACGGCACGATGCCGACCTTTGCCGCATGCCCGGAGGCGCCCGGCCAGTATCCCGGGATCATCTTCTACATGGACGCGCCGGGCATCCGCGAGGAATTGCGCAACATGGCGCGGCGGATCGCCAAGCACGGCTATTTCTGCCTGTTGCCCGACATGTACTATCGGCTCGGCACGTGCCGTTTCGACATCCCGCATCGCGACGATGGCATGTCGGCGGTGATCCGCGCGGCGATGAACCATTTGACCAACGCCCGTGTTGTCGACGACACCGCCGCGCTGCTTGCCTATTTTGACGCGAGCGACCGGGCCAGCCCCGGTGCGGTCGGCTGCGTCGGACATTGCATGAGCGGCCAGTACATCACGACCGTCGCGGCGCGCTTTCCGCATCGCATGGCGGCGGCTGCCTCGCTCTACGGTGTGGGCATCATCACCGACAAGGAGGATTCGCCGCACCTGTTGCTCGACAGGATCAAGGGCGAACTCTATTACGGTTTTGCCGAGACGGATCAGGCGGTGCCGGCACACATCCCCGGGGAATTGAAAAAGCTGCTCGACAAGGCCGACATCAAGCATGAGCTGAAGGTGTTCCCCGGCACCCATCACGGCTTCTGCTTCCCGGAGCGTGCGGTCTACGACACGCTCGCTGCTGAGGAGACCTGGAGCCGGATTTTCGACATGTGGGACCGGCGGCTGAAATAGCCGGCGCGCAAGCGGGCTCCGGCCACGCGGCGAAATCGCCGCTTGACAGCAGGATTATCTGCGGGCTAACGAGCTGACACCGTGGTGGATTTGAGCCGACCGGCTTGCGGCCACGTTAAACAAGCGCTAAAAGGTCGGGTGTTCTGAAAGGAGCCCTGGCCCGCGCGGGACCGGGGCTTTTCCTCGCCTCGGGTTCGGCGCGGCCTCGGATTGGAGAGACCCGCCGATGACCAAGCCCGTTCTGCCCCCAGACCTTGCCGCTGCCGTCTCACCCGCGACCCTCCTGGTGCGCGGCGGTGCCACCCGCAGCCCGCACGATGAGACGTGCGAGGCGCTGTTCATGACCTCCGGCTTTGTCTACGAGGATGCCGCGGCGGCCGAGGCCGCCTTTGCCAATGAGGGCGCGCGCTACGTCTATTCGCGCTACCGCAACCCGACCGTAACTATGTTTGAGGAGCGGCTGCGGCTGATCGAGGGGGCCGAAGCGTGCCGCGCCACCGCGAGCGGCATGGCGGCAGTGTTCGCCGCACTCGCCTGCCGGCTGCGGGCCGGGCAGCGGGTGGTGTCGAGCCGCGCCTTGTTCGGCTCGTGCCGCTACATCGTCGCCGATCTGTTGCCGCGCTGGGGCATCGAGACGGTGCTCGTCGATGGCCGCGACCTCGGTGCCTGGGAAGAAGCCCTCGCCGGTGGTGCGGCGGCGGCATTTTGCGAGAGTCCGTCGAACCCGGCGATGGAGCTCGTCGATCTCGCCGAGGTGGCGCGGCTCACCCACCGCGCCGGCGGCCTTTTCTTTGTCGACAATGTGTTCGCCACCCCGCTCTTGCAAAAGCCGCTGGCGCTCGGCGCCGATGTCGTCGTCTATTCGGCGACGAAGCATATCGACGGGCAGGGACGCGCGCTCGGCGGCGCCATCCTCTGCTCGGAAAAATTTCTCAAGGACGATCTCGGCACCTTCTACCGCCACACCGGGCCGTCATTGAGCCCGTTCAACGCCTGGTTGCTGCTCAAAGGGCTCGAGACCTTGGAGTTGCGCATAGAGCGCCAATGCCGCACCGCGCTCGCGATCGCCCGCCACCTCGAAGCGCATCCGAGGATCACCCGCGTGCTCTATCCGGGATTGCCGAGCCACCCGCAATACGAATTGGCGCGGCGCCAGATGGCGGCGGGCGGCAGCCTCGTCTGTTTTGATGTGGCCGGCGGCAAGAACGAATGCTTCCGCTTTCTCGATGCGCTGCGCCTCGTCGATATTTCGAACAATCTCGGTGATGCGAAAAGCATCGTCACCCACCCGGCGACGACGACCCACTCGCGGCTCACGCCCGAGGCGCGCGCCGAGCTCGGGATCGGCGACCAGCTGGTGCGGCTCTCGGTCGGGCTCGAGGGCGAGGCCGATCTCGTCACCGACATCGAACGCGCGCTGGAGCAGATTTAGCGGAGGATAACTGTAATATCGGAGCGCATTGACATGCAGGGAGTGTCGTAATTATGTGGGCCACATCGTGGAAGCGGTCTTTCCGCCGCGCCGGCAGAGGGCGATATGGCTCAGTTGGAAAACATTTCGAAAGCCGAAGCGGTCAAGCAGCAGAGCCGCCAGCTGCGCGGCCATATCGCCCGCGATCTCGCGGAGCCGGCACACCCTTTCGACAAGGAGGGGTATGCGCTACTAAAGTTTCACGGCACCTATCAGGGCTATGACCGCGACAGCGCCACGGCACTCAAGCAACGCGGCGAGGACAAGCGCTGGCAGTTCATGGTGCGGGTGCGGATCCCGGGCGGACGCCTGACGGCCGCGCAATATCTCGCCCTCGACGCGATCGCCGAGCGTTGGGGGGACGGCTCGCTGCGGGTCACGACGCGGCAGAGCATCCAGTTTCACGGCGTCGTCAAATCCGGGCTCAAGGCGGCGGTCGGCGAGATCAACCAGGCGTTGCTGACGACGTTGGCGGCTTGCGGCGACGTCGTGCGCACCGTGACGATCGGGCCGGCGCCGATCCGCGACGCGATCCACGACCGGCTCGAAGCCGATGGCCGGCGGCTGGCGATCCATATGCTGCCGCGCACCCGCGCCTATCACGAGATCTGGGTCGATGGCGCCGAATGGCGCGAGGATGCCGGCGAGGTCGAGCCGCCCGACCCGCTCTACGGCGAACGCTATCTGCCGCGCAAGTTCAAGATCGGCCTCGCCGTTCCCGAGGACAACTCGATCGACGTCCTGACCAACGATCTGGCGATCGTTCCGTTGTGGGTCGATGGCCGGCTGACCGGGTACAATTTCCTGCTCGGCGGCGGCCATGGCATGACGCACAACAACCCGAAGACCTATCCGCGGCTCGCCACCCCGGTCGCCTTTGTCGAGCCTGGCGATCTGGTCGACGCCGCGGCGGCGGTGGTGCGGCTGCACCGTGATTGGGGCGATCGTGTCAACCGTCGCCATGCGCGGCTCAAATACGTGATCGCCGAAAACGGCGAGGACTGGGCACGCGCGCGGCTCGCCGAGGATCTCGGCAAACCGCTCGAACCGTGCCGGCCGATGCGGCATTTTGCCGTGCCCGATCATCTCGGCTGGCACGAGCAGGGCGACGGCCGGCTTTATCTCGGCATCCCGGTCGCGAATGGGCGTATCGTCGATGGCGCGCGATCGCGGCTTCGCACCGCGCTGCGCGAAATCATGACCCGCTTTGGTGTCGACCCGACGCTGATGCCGAGCCAGGACATCCTGATCCACGGGGTCCGCCCGGTGGATCGAGACGCGATCGACGCGCTGTTGCGCGAGCACGGCGTGCGCCGCGTCGACGAGCTGCTGCCGGCCGAGCGGTGGGCGCTCGCCTGCCCGGCGCTGCCGACCTGCGGTCTGGCACTGACCGAAGCCGAGCGGGTGCGCGACGATATCGTCGGGTCGATCACCGACCGGCTCGCCCGCTATGGGCTCGAGCACGAGCGGCTCAGCATTCGCATCACCGGCTGCCCCAATGGCTGCGCACGTCCCTATACCGGCGATATCGGCATCGTCGGGCGCATGCCCGGCTATTACGCCTTGTTTGTCGGCGGCGATTTCGCGGGGACGCGGCAGAATGTGCTGCTCGCCGACAAGGTGGCGCTGCGCGGGATCGGCGCCGCCCTCGATCCGCTCTTTGCCCGCTACGCCGCCGATCGTGATCCGGGCGAGGGGTTCGGCGATTTCTGCCACCGCCTCGGGCTCTCGGCATTGCAGCAGGCGCTCGCCGAGGCCGACAACCGGGCGCGCCGCGATGCTGCCGATTAGCGTCGACTTGGCGCGGGTCCCTGTGCTGCTGGTCGGAAATGGGCCGGCGGCGCTGCGGCGGCTGCGACTGCTCGACGAAGCCGGCGCCGATGCACTCGAAATCTACAGCCCGGCACCGGACCCTGAACTCGCGGCGCTCGCCGGTGCGCGGCTGCGCCGGCGTTGGCCATCGCGTGATGAAATCGTCGGCACGCGGCTCCTCTTTATCGCCGGGGTGGCCGAAGCGGAGGTGACCGAGCTGATCCGCATCGCGCAACGGGCGTGCGTGCTGGTCAATGTCGAGGATGACACGCGGCACAGCGACTTTCATTCGGCCGCGGTGTTACGGCGCGGCGATCTGACGGTGGCGATCTCGACCAATGGCAGAAGCCCTGGCCTCGCCGCTTTGCTGCGGCGCCAGCTGGAGCAGCTGCTCGACCCCGAATGGCAGGTTCGGCTCGACCGGCTCGCGTCGCTCAGGCGCGGCTGGCGCGCGGCGGGAGCCGATCCGGCGGCGATCGGCCGGTGGACACGGCAGTGGGCCGCGCGGCATGCAGCATTGGCGGCGTCGCCGCCGGAGCCTTCCCAACACCGTCTCCCGCCGATAGGGTGAGCGCAACCGGGGTTCTATCGGAGCATCGAATGACCGTCGTCGCGATCATTGCACAGGGGATGATGGGGGCCGGGGTCGGGCGCCGGCTGCACGAAAGCGGTGCCGTACTGCGCACATTGCTGTCGGGCCGCAGTGCCAAGAGCGCCGAGCGCGCGCAGGCGGCCGGCATGGCGCCGGCGGCGGACGAGCGGGCGCTGCTTTCGGGTGCCGATTTCTTTCTGTCGATCCTGCCTCCCGCTGAGGCAGAGCCGTTGGCACGGCGTCTGGCGCCGGCGCTGCGGGCGCTCGACCGCAAGCCCGTCTACGTCGATTGCAATGCGGTCAGCCCGCAGACCGCGATCCGCGTCGGCGAGATCGTGGCACTCTCCGGCGCCGATTTTGTCGATGCCGGGATCATCGGCGGGCCGCCGCGGCCGAATTACAGCCCGACGATCTACGCCTCGGGACCGACCGCCGGCCAGACCGCGGTATTGCGCGACTGGGGCATCGACTGGCGCATCATCGACGGGCCGATCGGCGCCGCCTCGGCCTTGAAGATGTCCTATGCCGGGATCACCAAGGGCACCACCGCGATCGCCGCGGCGATGCTGCTCGGTGCGGCCCGCTTCGGCTGCGGCGAGGCGCTGATCGCCGAATTGACCGAGAGCCAGCCCGAGATGCTCGCCCGCTTCCGCAGCAACATCCCGCGGATGTATGACAAAGCCTATCGCTGGGTCGCCGAGATGCAGGAGATCGGGGACTTTCTCGAACAGAACCCGCCGTCGCACGACATCTATGCCGGGGTCGCGCGGCTCTACGATTACCTGGCGACGGCCCATGCCGAGAAGCATCCCGGCGCCGACAACGCGATCGAGATGCTCGATCGCGTGCTCGGCTCCGGTAAAAGCTGATCCGACCGGATTGTGCCCGGCGCTCCGTCCCGCATCGATCCTCAGCCCTGCGCCACTTGATGGTGAGCGAGGTGTTCGAGCACGCGGACCAGGCCGGAATGGTCCCAGCCTTTGCCGCCGAGTGCGGCGGCGGCGTTGAACAATTCCTGTGTCGTCGCGGTATTGGGCAGCGACAGGTTCAGCGCGCGCGCCCCTTGCAGCGCCAGGTTCAGGTCCTTCTGGTGCAGCTCGATGCGGAAGCCGGGGTCGAAGCTGCGCCTGATCATGCGCTCGCCATGCAGTTCGAGGATGCGCGAGGAGGCGAACCCGCCCATCAGCGCCTGGCGGACCTTGGCCGGATCGGCCCCGGCCTTTGACGCGAACAACAGCGCTTCGCCGACCGCCTCGATCGTCAGCGCGACGATGATCTGGTTGGCGACCTTGGTGGTCTGGCCGTCGCCATTGCCGCCGACCAGCGTGATGTTCTTGCCCATCAGGTCGAACAGCGGCTTCATCCGGGCGAACGCGCGTTCAGGTCCGCCGACCATAATCGTCAGGCTGGCGGCCTGGGCGCCGACCTCGCCGCCCGAGACCGGAGCGTCGAGATAATCGCAGCCGAGCTTGTTGATCGCGGCAGCGAATTCCTTGGTCTCGATCGGCGAGATCGAGCTCATGTCGACGACGAGCTTGCCCGCCGCCAGTCCCTCGGCGACCCCGCCCGGATCAAACAGCACCGCCTTTACATCGGGCGTATCGGGCACCATCACGATGATGATGTCGGAGCGCTCGGCAACCGCCTTCGAGCTGTCGCAGACGGCGGCGCCGGCGGCCGGCACATCCTGCGGCATCGTGTACTTGTCATGGACGAACAGCTCGTGCCCGCCCTTCAACAGGTTGAGGGCCATTGGCCGCCCCATGATGCCGAGCCCGACAAAACCGATCTTCATGATCCCTCCTGTGATGCTGGCCTGTGATGCTGGCCTGCGGCGCAGATCCGCAATTTGGGGCACAGTGCTACAAATCGCGCCGCAGCCTCAAGCGATCCGGTGCGCGTGCCGCCCGGTGCGGATCAAACGCCCGACACGCCGGGTGCCGATCGTGATAGTGAGCAGCGACTCGCCGCGAGCGAAGGGAGAACCGTGCGATGCCGAGCGCAACCCCGCCAACCCAGACCAGCCTGCATCTCGCGGTCCGTCCGGAATGGCTCGACCGGCGCCGCGAGGAGATCATCGATCCCGCGCTGCCGATCGTCGATCCGCACCACCACCTGGTCGACCGGCCGGAAACGGGCCGCTACCTGCTGCCGGAATTGCTGGCCGACACCGGCAGCGGCCACAACATTACCAAAACCGTCTATCTCGAATGGCTGTCGATGTACCGTGCCCAGGGACCCGCCGAACTGCGCCCGGTCGGCGAGGTCGAGTTTGCCAATGGGGTCGCGGCGATGAGCGCGAGCGGCACCTATGGCGCGACGCGGGTCTGCGCCGGCATCGTCGGCTATGCTGACCTGGCGCTCGGTGCCGCGGTCGAGAAGGTGCTCGAAGCGCAGATCGCGGCCGGCGGCGGCCGGTTTCGCGGCATCCGCTTTATCACCGCGACCGACCCGGACCAGGCGGCCTGGGGCTCGATGGTCAGCCGGCCGGCCGGGCTCTTGGCGAACCCGCAGGTGCGGGCGGGGTTCGCGCGACTGGCGCCGCTCGGGCTCGGTTTCGATGCCTGGGCCTACCACACCCAACTCGGTGAGCTCGTCGAACTGGCGCGCGCCTTCCCCGAGACGCAGATCGTGCTCGACCATGTCGGTGGTGCGATCGGTCTCGGCCCCTATGCCGGCCGGCGCGACGAGGTCTTCGCCGAATGGCGTGCGCGGATCGGCGAGCTTGCGGCCTGCCCCAACATGCACATCAAGCTCGGCGGGCTCGGCATGCGGATGTTCGGCTTCGATGTGCACACCCATGAGCTGCCGCCGAGCTCAGAGGAGCTGGCCGCGGCGTGGCGTCCCTATATCGAGGCCTGCATCACCGCGTTCGGCGTCGAGCGGGCGATGTTCGAGAGCAATTTCCCGGTGGACAAGGGCAGCTGCGGCTATGCCGTGCTGTGGAACGCCTTCAAGCGCATCAGCAGCGGTTGCTCGCCGGCCGAGAAGCGGGCGCTGTTCGCCGGCACTGCAAGCAAATTCTACCGCTTATAGGGATGGTGCTGATGCGAATTACCCGTCGCCCGGCCACGGCGCGGCTGCGGCAAAGGCGAAATGGTCGAGGATGTCGGCGAGGCCGATGTCGTGCACGACAAAGACGAGCCGATTGCGGCTGCCGTGGCGGTCGGTTGGCCAGCCTGGCGGCCAGCGGTCGAGCCATTCCGGGGCGAACATCGCGTGCTGCGCCGCCTGCACCACCGCCGGGCGCTGCGGCCGGTCGGAGAAGCACACGATCCCCTTGACGCGCAGCAGGTCGTAGCCGCGGCTACGGGCGAGCCCGCCCAGCGCGCGGGCGAAATCGAGCCGGCTGAACTGGCCGCCGAGGCTGATCGTGAAGCTGCTGATCCCGTGGCTGTGCGCGGCATGCGGCTGGGCTTCGGCCGCGGCGGGGTTCGGCATGGCGCTGCCGCCGGCAGCGAACAGCAACATGCCGGGGTCTTCGGCCGCGGCCGCCAAAATCCGCGGTGCGCGCGGATTGAGCCGGTCGAGCCGGGCGATCAGCGCGGCGCCGGACGGGACGAGATCGGTCTTGCTGATGACCAGCCGATCGGCGAGTGCGACCTGGCGCGCCGCCTCGGCAAAGCGGTCGAGGGTGTCGAAGCCGCTCAATGCATCGACCAGCGTGACGATGGCGGCCAAATGCAAAGTGTGATCGAGCATCGGCTCGGCGCCGAGCGTGTAGAGGATCGGCGCGGGGTCGGCGAGACCGGTGGTCTCGACGACGACGCGGCGGAATGGCCGAACAGCGCCCGTCATGCGCCGGTCGATCAGGCCGCGCAAGGTGCGCGCCAGATCTTCTCGCATCGCGCAGCACAGGCAGCCGCCCGGCAGCTCGACGACATCGCCCGCGACAAAATCGACGAGATGATGGTCGATCGCGATCTCACCGATCTCGTTGATGACGACCGCGGTGTCGGCGAGCAACGGTGACACCAGCGCGCGTCGCAAGAGCGTCGTCTTGCCGCTGCCGAGAAAGCCGGTCAACAGCGTGATCGGCAGGGTTTCCGGTTCCGACATATCGTCACCATGCCGCCGGCGAGGAGCGCAGCGCCGATCGTTTCGGCCGATCGTTTCACGGGTGCCGCATCTCCCGCAAGAGCTGTGGAAGCGGTTGCATTGGCTGCCGCGCGTCAGCATCATGACGCCGCCGGATCATGGCAGCGCTGGCGCTCGGCATCGGCGGCTCTGGGCAGGCGAGAATATGCGGACGGGACCGTGTCGGGCGGGGTGAGCAGCCAGGCGGCTGCCGCGGGCGGCGATGTCGTGCTCGCGGTTTCCGGGGTGTCGAAGCATTTTGGCGGGGTGCGGGCGGTCGCCGACGTGTCGTTCTCGGTACGGCGCGGCGGGCTCACCTCGATCATCGGCCCGAACGGCGCCGGCAAGACCTCGCTTCTCAACATCATCAGCGGCTTCTACCGGCCGGACAGCGGCGCGATCCGGTTCGAAGGCCGCGACGTGACCGGCACCCGCCCGTCCGGGATCGCAGCACTCGGCATCGCCCGCACCTTTCAGAACATCGCGCTGTTCAGCGGCATGACCGTGCTCGACAACATCATGCTCGGCCGGCATGTCCGCATGCGCGCTGGGATCCTGTCCTCGTTCCTCTATTGGGGACCGGCGCAGCGCGAGGAGGTGCGGCACCGTGCCCGGGTCGAAGAGCTGATCGAATTGCTCGAGCTCGAGGATCTGCGCAAGCAGCCGACCAGCGGGCTCGCCTATGGCTTGCGCAAACGCGTCGAGCTCGGCCGGGCATTGGCGCTCGACCCGAAGGTGCTGTTGCTCGACGAGCCGATGGGCGGGATGAACCAGGAAGAAAAGGAGGACATGGCGCGCTTCATTCTCGAGGTGAACCGGGAATGGGGCACGACGATCATCCTGATCGAGCACGACATGGCGGTGGTGATGGACATCTCCGAGCGGGTTTGCGTGCTCGATCAGGGCCGCAAGATCGCCGATGGCACACCCGCCGAGATCCAGCGCCACCCGGAGGTGATCCGCGCCTATCTCGGCGGCGGCCTGCAGCGGGAGGCGGCGGAGTGACCGGTGCTGCGCCGGTGCCGGCGGCGGCGACGCTGCCGCGGCTGCTGCGCCGCAACGCTGCGACGATGGCCGCCCGCCCGGCGATCCGCGAGAAGCGCCGCGGCATCTGGCAGACCTTCACCTGGGCCCAATATGCGCGCGAGGTCGAGGAGTTCGCACTCGGCCTCGCCGCGCGTGGCTTTCGTCGCGGCGACCGGCTGGCGGTGATCGGCGACAACCGCCCTCGGCTCTACTGGGCGCAGCTGGCCGCCCAGTGCCTGGGCGGTGTCGCGGTGCCGATCTATCAGGACGCGGTCGCCGCCGAGATGGCCTATGTGCTGCACCATGCCGAAATCCGGGTGACTGTCGCCGAGGACCAGGAACAGGTCGACAAGATCCTGTCGCTGGAAGCTCGGCTGCCGCATCTCGGGCTCGTCGTCTATGACGATCCGCGCGGCATGCGGCATTACGCGTCGCCGGTGCTCCGGTCCTTCGCGGACCTCCAGGCCACCGGCCGCGAGTTCGGTATGGAGCATCGGGGCTATATCGATGCCGAGATCGATGGCACGAGACCCGATGACACGGCGCTCTTGAGCTACACCTCGGGAACCACCGGCCAGCCCAAAGGGGTGATGCTGTCGCACGCCAATCTCCTGGCCGCGGCCGAGGGTTTTGTCGCCGCCGAGGATATCCGCCCGACCGACAACATGCTGTCCTATCTGCCGATGGCCTGGATCGGCGAGTCGCTGTTCTCGCTGGTACTGACCTTGCTCGTCGGGTTCACCTGCAATTGCCCGGAGCGGCCGGACACGGTGCAGCGCGACCTGCGCGAGCTTGGGCCCACCGTGGCGCTGGCGCCGCCGCGGATCTGGGAGACCCTGTTGACCCAGCTGCGAGTGCGCGGCGCCGATGCGAGCCCGCTGAAGCGCCACACCTTCGACTGTTTCCGCCGCCTGGCCGAACGGGTCGAGATGGCGCGTGGCGCCGGGCGCGACCCGTCCTTGCTGCAGCGCTTCGGCCTGATGCTCGGCGAGGTGCTGGTCTACGGCCCGGTGCGCGACCAACTCGGCCTCAGCCGCGCGCGCTGGGTCTATACCGGCGGCGCGCCGCTCGGGCCCGACGCGTTCCGCTTTTTCCGCTCCTTCGGGATCAACCTGAAGCAGGTCTGGGGGTCGACCGAGCTCGCCGGGCTCGCATCGCTGCAACGCGACGGCGAGGCCGATCCGGAGACGGTCGGCGCGGCCATTCCGGGCACTGCGATCCGCATCGCCGACAGCGGCGAGGTGCTGGTCCGCTCCGGCGCTGTGTTCCAGGGCTATTACAAGGACGCGGCGGCGACCGGCGAAGCGATCGATGCCGAGGGCTGGTTCCACACCGGCGACAGCGGGTTCCTAGACCGGCGCGGCCATCTCGTCGTGATCGACCGTGCGAGGGATGTCGGCACGCTCGCCGACGGTACCGCGTTCGCTCCGCAAGTCATCGAGAACAAGCTCAAATTCAGCCCGTATATTGCCGAGGCGGTCGCCTATGGCGACGGGCGGCCGTTTGTTGCGGCGATGATCGCGATCGATCTCGGCACCGTCGGCAACTGGGCCGAGCGCCACAACATTACCTACACTTCGTTCCAGGATCTGAGCGCCAGACCCGAGGTGCGGCAACTGATCGGCGCGGAGATCACGCGTTGCAACGCCGGCCTGCCGGAGGCGGCGCGGATCCGCCGCTTCCTGCTGCTCAACAAGGAATTCGACGCCGACGACAGCGAGATCACCCGGACCCGCAAGGTCCGCCGCCGGTTCATCGCCGAGAAATACGCCGCCGTGGTGGACGCGTTCTATGGCGGCCGCGACGCGATCGAACTGGTCACCGAAATCTCCTACGAGGATGGACGCAAGGCGACGCTGACCGCCAGGATGGCGGTCGACACGATCGCCGGCATGGCCGGCCAGGCGCCGCTCCCGGCTTTGGCCTGAGCCATGATGGCCGCGATCGATTGGCCGTTCACCCTGGTCCTGATCGTCAACGGGATCATGATCGGGCTGATGTACTCGCTGATCGCGCTCGGCTTTGTGCTGATCTACAAGGCGACCGACGCGATCAATTTCGCTCAGGGCGAATTTGTCATGTTCGCCGCCTTTATCGCCGCCGGGGCTGGCGATCTCGCCGGATTGCCGTTCTGGAGTGCCGCACTGCTGTCGATCCTCGGCATGGTGGTGTTGGGCTTTGCGATCGAGCGCGTCGTGCTGCGGCCGATGATCGGCCGGCCGGTGATCGCGGTGATCATGGCGACGATCGGTCTGGCCGCGGTGTTGCGCGGTGCTGCGGTGCTGGCATTCGGCGCCGGAACCCGCGCGATCACGATGCCGGTCGGCGATCTGCCGATCTCGCTCGGCTTTGTCAGCGTGCCGCCGGTCCAGCTGGTCGGCGCCGGGGTGAGCCTCGTGTTTCTCGCCGGCTTCACCTGGCTGTTCCTGAAGAGCCGGGTCGGGGTGGCGATGCGCGCGGTTGCCGACGGCCAGCAGGTGGCGATGGCGATGGGGATCAACGTGCAGCGCTATTTCGCGCTCGCCTGGGCCTTGGCCGGCGTGGTCTCGGCATTGGGCGGCATCGTCTGGGGGGCGATGCTCGGTGTCGACAACCAGCTCGCACTGGTCGGTCTCAAGGTATTTCCGGTGATGATCCTCGGCGGTCTCGATTCGATCCTCGGCGCGGTCGTTGGCGGACTGATCGTCGGCATCGTCGAGAATTTGGCGGCCGGCTATCTCGACCCCTATGTCGGCGGCGGCACCAAGGATTTTGTTCCCTACCTGCTGATGATCATCGTCTTGATGATCCGCCCCGAGGGGATTTTTGGCCGGCGTCGGATCGAGCGGGTGTAGCTGTCAACGGTTCGCCCGATCGCCGGACGCCGCCTCGCCGGCCGGGATGAACCAGAAATCCCCGTCATGCGGGGCCGTGACCGGGACCAGCGCGCCACCGGGAGCCAGCTTGAACGCGGCGTAGCCAAGCCCTTCCAGAAACCCGAAGGCGTCGCCGAGCCGGTCGCCGGCACGGTCGAGATGGGCCTGTGAAAGCTCGATCAAAAGGCCCGGCCGGAACCGCCGCAGGGTCCCTTCGGCACCGCGCAACAGCGACAGTTCCCAGCCCTCGATATCGGCCTTGATGAAATCGACCCGGCCGAGGCCGAGTGTCGCCACGACCGCATCGATCGTGGTCAGCGCGACCAGTTCGGCGGCGACCCGATGCCATCGATCAGCCGGCGAGCCGAGATGGGACAGGCCGAAGCCGTAGCTGCCGCTGTCCTTGATCGGCAGGTTCAGGCGCGCGAGCCCGGCCGCGGCACCGAGCGCCAGCGGCAGGATTTCGACATTGTCGAGGCGATGCAGCCAGACCACCGCTCGCAGCACCGAGCGGGCGTAGCTGCCGGGCTCGAAGGCATAGACCCGGCCGGCCGAGGCGATGCCGGCGAACAGCTTGGTGAATTGCCCGGCATGCGCGCCGACGTCGAGCACCACGCCCGCCGCCGGGACCAGCCGGGCCAGGGTCGGCGCCAGCGGGCGGTGGTGCTGCTGGGTTACGGCCTTGAACAGGTGAGCGGCAAAGCCGCGCGACACACGCCAGCGATAGGGTTCGAGGTGCATCGGCTTTCATCGATGAAAACAGTTGGAAAGGCGGACGCCGGGCTTGGCGGCTCGGCCGCGCGCTGCGATATTGCGGTGACCCGGGGCTTGGCCGAAACCGGGTTTGGGCCGAAACCGGGTTTGGAAGGGGAAGATGGACGAGACCCGCACGCTGGCGATCGATATCGGCGGCACCGGGATCAAGGCCGCGCTGCTCGATGCGGCGGGCGAGATGGTCAGCGACCGCCGCCGCGTGCCGACCCCGGCGAAACCGGTGGCGCCCGATGCGCTCGTCGCTGCGATCGACGCAGTGGTCTTGCCGCTCGGTGATTTCGAACGGGTGTCGGTCGGCTTTCCCGGCTATGTCCGCGACGGGCGGGTGCTGACCGCCCCCAATCTCGGTAGCGAGACGCTTGGCGGTTTCGATCTGCAAGCGGCGCTGGCCGAGCGTTGGCGCAAGCCGGTGCGCGTGCTCAACGACGCCGATGTCCAGGGTTTCGGCGCCATCAAGGGGGTCGGCATCGAAATGGTGCTGACCCTCGGCACCGGCGCCGGCACGGCGATCTTCCGCGACGGCGAAATCATGCCGCATCTCGAACTTTCCCATCACCCGATCCGCGGCAACAAGACCTATGACGAGTATATCGGCAATGCCGCCCGCCAGAAAAAAGGCCGGAAGGCGTGGAGCAAGCGGGTTGCCAAGGTGATCGATATCCTGCGCGAAGTCGTGCATTTCGATCATCTTTACCTCGGCGGGGGAAATGCCAAGGGGCTGATGCTCGCCCTGCCCGACGACGTGACGATCGTCGCCAATACCGACGGGCTGACCGGCGGCATCGGTTTGTGGCGGGCCGGGGCGCCACGGCCGGACGCGGCCCTCGATATCGGCGGCGAACCAACCCCAGACCCCGCCAGCTGATTTCGACCGTCTTCCGCGAGCACATTCGGCAAAGCGAGGCGACCATGCGCCAGCCGGCCCTGATCCTGCCGGCCGTGATCCTGTCGGTGCTCCTGGTCGCCGGCTGCGTCGCTGCCCCGCCGCCGCCGGTGGCGCGGCTGGTCCGGACGCCGACGGAAACCGCGCTGACCGCCCACATCCCGCCCTTTGCCCGCTGGCCCTACGAGCCCTTCGGACGCGAAGCGGCGGTCCAGATCGCGCTCGGCGAATGGCGCGCCTTCCGCCAGCCCGTCGTCTATCCCGATACCGAGCTGCCGGAGGATGAAGAGCGCGAGGACGGTCTGTGGCAGCGGGTCGGTCTTTATTGGTGGCTGGGCCTCGATCCGAGCTGGCCGCAAAGCGGCTGGACCGGCAAGCACGACGAGAACGGTCAGGTCTTCCCGGCCGATCGCGACGGATATTACGCCTGGTCGGCCGCCTTCATCTCCTATGTGATGCGGCTGGCCGGCGCCGGTTCGAGCTTTCCCTATTCGGAGACGCATTCCGACTATATCGACGCTGCCGCCCGGCACGATCCAGGAGTGGCGCTGGTCGCCGAGCGCCCGGAGGCCTATGCGCCGCAGCTTGGCGACCTGATCTGCCTGTGGCGGGGCCGGCAAGTGACCTTTGACGAATTGCCGGCCGGTCGGTTCCCCGGCCATTGCGACATCGTCGTCGCGATCAAGCCCGGGCAGCTCGACGTGATCGGCGGCAATGTCGACAACGCGGTGGCGATGAAATATGTCCCGGTCACAGCAGATGGCCGTCTCGCGACCCCCGACGGCACCGTGCTCGATCCCTATTACCACTGGTTTGTCGTGCTCAAGGTCCTGTACCAGCGCGACGGCAGCGCACCGCCCTCGGCGATCTCGGCGGCACCGGTCGTCGGCGCGCATCCGGCCTAGCCGCGGATGCCGGCTGCGGGCGGTGCGCTAGATCCCGAGTGTGCGCGCATAGGCTTCGGCATAGCGCGGACCGGCGGCGGCACCCGGCCGAAACGTCGCGTCGAGCGCGCGCAAGGTGGCCGCCGCTAGGTCGAGCTCTGCGGCGGCGGCATTCTCCTCGAGGCGATCGCGATGGCTGGTGCCCGGGATCGGCACGATGTGGTCGCCGCGCGTCAGCAGCCAGGCGATCGCCAGCTGCGCCGGGGTGCAGCCCTCGACTGCGGCCAGCTGGCGCAGGGTGGCCACGAGATCGAGGTTGTGCCGCAGATTGGCCGCTGCAAAGCGCGGCATGCGGCGGCGGGCATCACCGGCCGCGAGATCCTCCGGCGCCGTCACCGCGCCGGTCAGAAAGCCGCGGCCAAGCGGGCTGTAGGCGACAAAGCCGATGCCGAGCTCTTGGCACAGCGGCAGGATCGTAGTCTCGACATCCCGCGACCATAGCGAATATTCGATCTGCACCGCGCAGAGCGGATGCGTTTGGTGCGCGCGCCGGATCGTCTCGGCCCCGGCCTCGCAGATCCCGAGATGGCGGACCTTGCCCGCCCGCACCAGCTCGCCCATCGCCCCGACGGTGTCCTCGATCGGCACCTTCGGATCGACCCGGTGAATGTAATAGAGATCGATGCGGTCGGTCCCGAGCCGGGCGAGGCTGCGCTCGCAGGCGCGTCGCAGGTATTCGGGGCGTCCTTCACCGGCCGCCGAGCCGTCGGCATTGCGGCCGATATTGCCGAATTTGCTGGCGATCACGTATCGCGCGCGGCGTCCCCTGATCGCACGGGCGATCAGCTCCTCGTTGCGCCCCTGCCCGTAGGCGTCGGCGGTGTCGAGGAAATTGACGCCGAGCTCGGGCGCGCGTTCGAGGGTCGCGAGTGCCGCGGCCGGATCCGGCTCGCCATAGAATGGTGTCAGCGTCGCGCAGCCGAGCCCGATTGCCGAAACCCACAGCTCGCCAAGCCTGCGGCGTTGCATCGCGATCCCCTCCGACAGCCCTCAGTCATGCGAATCAATCTAGCCTGAGCTGCCGGATTTGCGCAGAGATTCACGATCCTCGGCGGGTCCCGCGGTGGTGACAGCCTGCGGCGAGCGCACTAAGCTTTGCGGTATGGATGGCGAGCTTTCTTGCGCAATTTTTGATTTGCGCCGACCGGACACCGACCGGTTGCCAGTGATCCTCGCCTCACCGCATAGCGGCTCGGACTACCCGGCCGAGTTTATCGCCGCCTCGCGGCTCGATGCGCTGTCGTTGCGGCGGTCGGAGGACAGTTTTGTCAACGAATTGTTCGCCGCCGGCCCGGCTCTCGGCGCACCGCTGCTGGCCGCCCGGTTTCCGCGCGCCTATCTCGATGTCAACCGCGAGGCCTGGGAGCTCGATCCGGCAATGTTCTCCGACAGGCTGCCGGATTACGTCAACGCCGGCTCGCCGCGGGTGCGGATGGGGCTCGGCACGATTGCCCGCATCGTCGCCAGCGGCGAGGAAATCTATGCGGGCCAGATGTGCTTTGCCGATGCGCGACGGCGCATCGACGGGCTCTACCGGCCCTATCATCGCGCACTGCGCCGGCTCGTCTGCGAGACCAAAACGCGGTTTGGCGGCTATCTGCTGCTCGATTGCCATTCGATGCCGTCGGCCGCCGGTGTCGCTTGCGGCGGTGAGGGTGCCGATATCGTGCTCGGCGACTGCCACGGAACCGCTTGCGCCGCCATCATCCTCGACGCCGCCCGCCGGTTTCTGACCGGCCGCGGCTTTACCGTCGCGGTCAACACGCCCTATGCCGGCGGGTTTACCACCGACCATTATGGTAACCCACGGCAACACCATCATGCCTTGCAGATCGAGATCAACCGCGCGCTCTACATGGATGAGCGCGATTACCGGCGCAAACCCGGTTTTGACCGGCTGGCGGCGGAGATGACCGGGTTGATCGAACAGCTGAGCCTCGTTGCGCAGGGCTGCCTGGCCAAGGCCGCTGCCTGAGCCGCCACCCCCGGCGCACCTCCACCGGCCAATTGATCGGCGCTGCTGCGATCCTCATTTGACAAGGGGGCAGGCGCTGGAGAGGGCGATGGCGGAGACCGGGCCGGAGATCGCGGCCGAATTTGCGACCGAACAGGCCGAGTTTGCGAGTGAACAGGATTGGCCGGGCTATACCGAGGAGCAGCACGCCATCTGGCGCCTGCTGTTCGAGCGGCAGCAGAAGCTGCTCGTCGGGCGCGCCTGCGACGAATATCTCGAAGGGCTCGGGGCGCTTGGTGTCGCGGCTGGCGGCATTCCCGATTTTCGCCGCCTCGGCGATGTGCTGGAGGCCGCCACCGGATGGCGCATCGTGGCGGTGACCGGCCTTGTCCCCGACGCGGTCTTCTTCGGCCATCTCGCGCGCCGGCGCTTCCCGTCCACCTGCTTCATCCGGCGGCGCGACCAGCTCGACTATCTGCAGGAGCCGGACGTCTTTCATGATATTTGTGGCCATGTGCCGCTGCTGATGAACCCGGTCTTTGCCGATTATCTGCAGGCTTATGGCGAGGGCGGGCTGAAGGCGCAGGGGCTGGGACACCTGGAGCGCCTGGCGCGGCTCTATTGGTACACGGTCGAGTTCGGTTTGATCGCAACCCCGGCAGGGCTGCGCATCTATGGCTCCGGGATTGTGTCTTCGGCCGGCGAGTCGGTCTATTGCCTCGACGATCCGCGACCGCACCGGCTCGGCTTCGATCTGCGCCGGGTCATGCGCACGCGTTACCGCATCGACCGGTTCCAGGACTGCTATTTTGTCATCGACGATTTCGCCCAGCTGTTCGAGGCGACCCGGCCCGATTTCACGCCGATTTATCGGGAGCTTGCGCGGCTGCCCGACCTTGAGGCCGATGTCGTGCTCGATGGCGAGCGGCAGTTCGCGCCAGCCGCTCCCGGCGTTGGGCAACAAACGGGTGGCGGGCAAAAAAATGGGCCGCAACTCAGCGCGGCCCAAGTTTAGGGAGGAAACGCCTAGAAGACGTACGGTAAGACCACAACCGGCGATCGTTACCGCAGTGCACAATGTAGTGGGTTTCATCGGGATGTCAAGCCGGTTTTTCGAACACGCTGGCATCGTTCAAGATTCCAGGCCGGATCAGGGAGTTAGAGGATGCTGGGCAGAGCTTGCGTGTGCAATGCACAAGGGACAGATTTTTGACGGATCGACGCCTGTCGGACCGCTTGCCGACGCCTCCGCCGCTCGATCGGAACGCGGCTTTGTTCCTCGACATTGACGGCACCCTGCTCGAAATCGCCGACCGCCCCGATCGCGTCCGGATCCCGTCCGCACTGCCGGGGCTGCTCGGCGCTCTGGCCCGCCAGCGTGACGGCGCACTGGCGCTGATCAGCGGCCGGCCGCTCGCCGAGATCGACCGGCTGATGCGACCCTGGCGCGGTGCCGCGGCCGGACTGCACGGCAGCGAGCGCCGACGCGCCGACGGCGGCATCGAACGTCGGCTTGACACCGGCGCCGCCGCGGCGCTCGATCGCATCCGTCCGGCGCTGCGAACGCTCGCCGCGCAGGATGGCGGCCTGATCCTCGAAGACAAAGGTCTGGCGGTGGCGCTCCACTACCGTGCGGCCCCGCAGCGGGCTGAGGAGATCCTGCATTGGGCCGGGGCATTGCAACGCCGATCGGGGTCGGCGCTGCGGCTGATCGCCGGCAAGATGGTTGTCGAGTTTCAACCTTGCGGCGCTGACAAGGGTGCCACGATTGCCGCTTTTCTTGCCGAGCCGCCCTTTGCCGGGCGGGTCCCGGTTTTTGTCGGTGACGATGTCACGGACGAGGACGGGTTCGCCGAGGTCGCCCGCCGGCACGGGATCGCCATTCGCGTCGGCGCGCCGATGGCAACCCGGGCGAGCCACGCTCTGGGCTCGGTCGCCGCGGTCCTGGCGTGGCTACGCGGTGACGGGCGGGCGGGCTGAGGAGGTCGGGCGGGCTGAGGAGGTCGGGCGGACCGGGGACCGCGCCTGGTCGGGAACATCGTCGCCGCGCCGGTGTTGAGCAAGCGGGTAACAGGCGGGGGCAGGCATGATCGAAGGCGAAGGAATAGCAGACGGCACACCGCGAGCGGGTATGCGGCAGCGGGGAAGCGCGCCGGTTTCGTCGCGCAACTGCGCGGTCAATCGCCGGCTCGTCGTTGTCTCCAACCGGGTGGCGGTCGACAGCGGCAAGCCCGATTCGGGCGGGTTGGCGGTCGCAATCCGCGCGGCGCTCGAAGAGAGCGGCGGGATCTGGTTTGGCTGGAACGGCGCGATCGATGACGACACTGCCGGCGAGCCCGACATCTCGGTCCACGATCGCCTGACGTTCGCGACGCTCGGCTTGTCCCAGCGCGATTTTTCCGAATACTATCTCGGATTCGCGAATCGCGTATTGTGGCCGCTGTTTCATTTTCGCGGCTCCCTGGTCGATTTTTCCAGGAGAGATTTCGCCGGCTACTTGCGGGTCAACCGCAAATTCGCCCGCGCCCTGGCGCCGATGCTGCAGCCCGATGATCTGATCTGGGTTCACGACTATCACCTGATCCCGCTCGGCGGCGAACTGCGCCGGCTCGACAGCAGCCAGCCGATCGGCTTTTTTCTGCACACGCCGTTCCCGCCGGCCGAGCTGATGCGGGTGCTGCCCGGCCATCGCGATCTGGTCGAGGCGCTGTGTGCCTATGATCTCGTCGGCTTTCAAACCAAATCGGATTTGCACGGGTTTTGCGATTATCTGACCCGCTGGGCCGGTGCCGAGGAGCTGGAACCGGGGGTGCTGCGTGCGTTCGGCCGCATCGTGCGGGCCCGCGTGTTCCCGATCGGGATCGACGCCGCCTCGATCGCGCGGCAGGCCGCCGCCGCCGATGGCACCCGGCAGATGCGCCGGCTCGGGCAGAGCCTCGGTGAGCGCACCCTGATGATCGGCGTCGATCGCCTCGATTATTCGAAGGGTCTGCCGGCGCGGTTTCAGGCCTATGCCGACCTGCTCGAGCGTCACGCCGATACGCGCGGCCGGATCGTGTTCATCCAGATTGCCCCGCCATCGCGCGAGGAAGTGCCGGAATACCAGGAGATCCGCCGCACGCTTGCCGCCTCGGCCGGCAACATCAACAGCCGCTACGGCGAATTCGACTGGACGCCGCTGCGTTACATCAATAAGGGGTTCAACCACCGGGTCCTGACCGGGTTCTTCCGCGCCAGCCGGATCGGCCTGGTGACACCGCTGCGCGACGGGATGAACTTGGTCGCCAAGGAATACGTCGCCTCGCAGTCGGTGGCAGATCCGGGCGTGCTGGTGCTGTCGTGCTTTGCGGGCGCGGCGCAGGAGCTCAGCGAGGCGATCCTGGTCAACCCGCATGACATTGAAGGCATGGCCGACGCGATCCGGCAGGGCTTGATGATGTCGCTCGGCGAACGCCGGGAGCGGTGGACGGCAATGATGGCGACGATCGAACGCAACGACATCACCCGCTGGCGCGAGAGCTTTGTCGAAGCACTCGCAGCGAGCGATGGGCGGCCGTGACCGGGTCGGCCGGTCCGGCGGGCACCGGAGTTGGCGGAACATTGCCGGCAGCTGCCGGCGAAGCCTGGCTGGTCGGCGATATCGGCGCGACCAATGCACGCTTCGGACTGGTTTCGCCCGCGGCTCGGGTGCTGCATTGGCACAGCTACGCGGTGGCCGATTATCCGACCATCGACGAGGCTCTGACGCGTTATCTTGCCGCCCGCGGCGAATGGCCGATGCCGCGCTGGGCGGCGCTGGCGATCGCCTCCGCCATCACCGGCGACCGCGTGGCGATGACCAACCATCCGTGGAGTTTCTCGATCGCGGCATTAAAGTCGCGGTTCGGGTTCGACCGGCTCGAGGTGATCAACGATTTTACCGCCCAGGCGCTGGCCCTGCCGCATCTGGGACCGGGCGATCGGATGGATATCGGCGGCGGTATCGCGGCGCCGGGAGCACCACTGGCGGTACTCGGGCCCGGCTCCGGGCTGGGCGTTTCGGGGCTTGTCGCATGCGGGCCCGGCTGGCTGGCGCTGACCGGCGAGGGCGGTCATGCGACGATGGCGCCGGCGACCGACCGCGAAAGCGCGGTGCTCGACCGCATGCGCCGGCATTTCGATCACGTTTCCGCCGAGCGTGTGCTATCGGGTCCGGGGCTGGTCAATCTCTACAATACCTTGGCCGAGCTCGATGGCGTGCTGTCGCGCGGCTATACCGCGGCGCAGATCACCGATCTCGGCCTGCGCGGCGAAGACGCGCTGTGCGTCGAGACGACGGCGATGTTCTGCGCGATGCTCGGCACGATCGCCGGCGATCTGGCGCTGACCCTGGGCGCCCGCGGCGGGGTCTATATTGCTGGCGGGATCGTCCCGCGGCTGGGGCGGTTTTTCGCCGATTCGCCATTTCGCGCCCGGTTCGAGGCCAAGGGGCGGTTCCAACCCTATCTGGCGGCGATCCCGACGCATGTCGTGACCCATGAGCTGCCGGCGTTTCTCGGCTGCGCCACGCTGTTGGCGGGCTGAGAGCACATGGGTGAGAAGGCACATGGGAACGATGTTGCGATCGATCGCAGCGGCGGCACTGCAAGGCCCGACGCCGCACCCGCCGCCCGGCACGCCGCCTCCGCCGCCACTCGACCCGGATCGTCCGCTGCCGATCGAGGAGCCGCCGATCCCGATCCCGGTGCCGCCGATCGCGCCGCCTCCGCCGCCGGTTCGCGATCCGCCAGCCGGGTTCCCGAGACCGCACGGTTTTTGACGCGCACCCGCGATCGGCGCTAGCATCGGGCGTCGAACACGGGTTGTGGCGATGAGCGAAGCCAGCGAGCGGAGTGTGGGGGACGGGACGCGCGAGCGGCGGCGGATCCGCGCTGGCGGCTTGACCGGGCCGACGGCCGGTCTCGCTGCCGGCAATGTCCAGGCCAATCTCGTAATCCTGCCCAAGGCGCTGGCGCACGATTTTCTGCGCTTTGCTCAGGCAAACCCGAAGCCTTGTCCGGTGCTGGCGGTGTCGGAGCCGGGCGATCCGGGCTTGCCGGCGCTCGGCGCCGATCTCGATCTGCGCACCGACCTGCCGAAATACCGGGTCTGGCGGCATGGCGAACTCGTCGCCGAGCCCGGTGATGTCACCGAGTTCTGGCGCGACGATCTGGTCAGCTTTGCGCTCGGCTGCTCGTTCTCGTTCGAGCAGGCGCTGATCGAGGACGGGATCGAATTGCGCCACGTGACCTGCGGCTCGAATGTGTCGATGTACCGGACCAACATCGCCTGCATCCCGGCCGGGCAGTTTGCCGGGCCGCTCGTCGTCTCGATGCGGCCGTTGCCACCCGGCGACGCGATCCGGGCGATCCAGATTACCGCACGGTTTCCGCGGGTGCATGGCGCCCCGGTGCATATCGGTCTCCCCGAAGCGATCGGCATCGCCGACCTGGCCAAGCCCGATTACGGTGACAGTGTCCCGGTGCGAGCCGGCGAATTGCCGGTCTTCTGGGCCTGCGGTGTCACCCCGCAGGCGGTCATTGCCGAGGCGAAGCCGGATTTCTGCATCACCCATGCGCCAGGCGCGATGCTGATCACCGATCTGCTCAATTCCAAATTGAGTCTGTAGCATTGCCGGTGATGACCGGAACGACCGAAGCGCAGGCGCTGATCGGGCAGATCGAGGCCGTCGTCCAGACCGAAATCGGCCGCAATATCGGGGCGCTGTGCGCTGCCGCAAGCGGCGGGTTGTGGAGCGCCGCCACGGCACTGGGCACGGCGCCGGCGTGCCGGGTCGGGCTGATCACCGGGTTTTATGTGCCCTCGGGCGCGCCGCCTGCCGCCGAAACCGATGGGCCGGTCGGCGCCGCCCTATTGGCGCGCGGGCTCGTCGCCAGCGGTATCGCCTGCCGCTTGGCCACCGACGATCCGTGCCGCAATGCCTGCGCGGTCGCGTTGGCTGCCGCCGGAGCCGCCGCGGTTCCGGTCGATGCCGCTGCGGTCGGCGCATCGCTCGCCCCGCTGATCGATGCGTGGCGCGCCGCCGGGATCACCCACGCGATCGCGATCGAGCGCTGCGGGCGCAGCGCCGATGGCATGCCGCGCAACATGCGGGGGCAGGATATCGCCGCCCATACCGCTGCTCTCGACGAGCTGTTCGCGGCTGGGCCGTGGGACACGATCGCAATCGGCGACGGCGGCAACGAGATCGGCATGGGCGCATTGCCGCGCGACCTGATCGCGCGACACGTCGCGATGGGAGAGGCGATCGCTTGCGTTACTCCGGCGCGCCATCTGATCGTTGCCGGCGTCTCGCATTGGGGCGCCTATGCGCTCCTCGGCGCGCTCGCGGTGCTACGCCGGGATTGGCGAGCCGGAATGTTCGGCGCGCTCGACGAGGCGCTCGACCGCCGGGTGCTTGAAGCGACACTCGTCGATGGTCCCGCGGTCGATGGCGTGTCGCGCGTGCAGGCGCCCACCATCGACAATCTCGATCTCGGGACCCATCACCGGAAATTGCGGCAGATCCGGGCGCTCGCCGAGGGCTCGCATGCGCTATAGCGAGTTCGTCTTCGAGAGCTACCGGTACGACCCGACCGCGTCCGTTCTGTCTTTGCGCTACCGCTTCGCCGAGGGTCCGGGCTTTGAGGAGCAGCTGACGTTCGACACCCCGCAGCGCGCGCTGTCGCCGGCCGAAAGCGAGGTGCTCGATCGCATCTTCCGGCTGATCTTCCTGTTGTCCGGGGTCAGCTATTATAAGGCGTTCGTGCCCGAGACATTGCGCTGCGCGGCGTTTGCGCTCGATCACGACACCGCTCGATTTTTGCAGGATTTCTACGAGCAAGGTCTCGCCGAGTTCGCCTGGAAAAACCGGATTTCGCTGCGCGGCCGCTGTCGGTTTCTGAGCGAGCCGGTGGCCTCGGCGGCACCGATAGCCCTGGCATTGCCGCGGCGCAGCTGCGTGCCGGTCGGCGGCGGCAAGGATTCGATCGTCACCCTCGAATGCCTGAAAGGCGGCGGCGAGGATTTGCTGCTGTTTTCGCTCGGCGACGCAGAGCCGATCGCCGCCTGCATCACCGTTGCCGGGTTGCCGTCGATCCGGGTGCGCCGGCGGCTCGATCCGGCACTGCTGCGGCTCAACAGCGAAGGGGCGCTGAACGGCCATGTGCCGATCACCGGAATCTTGAGCGCGATCGTGCTGGCCTGCGCGGTGCTGTTTGGGTTCGATACGATCGTCATGTCCAACGAGCATTCGGCAAATGCCCCGAACCTGGTCGACGCTGGCGCTGCGATCAATCACCAGTTCAGCAAATCGCTCGAGTTCGAAGAAAAATTTTCGCGCTATGTGGCAGGCCACATCTCGCCGAGCCTCGCCTATTTCTCGCTGCTGCGGCCATTGTCGGAAATCGAGATTGCCCGGCGCCTCGCCCGGCATCCGCAATATTTCGGCGTCTTCCGCAGCTGCAACACCGCGTTCCGCCAGTCTCCGACCGAACGCGGTCGGCATTGGTGCGGCAACTGCCCGAAATGCCGCTTTGTGTTTCTGGCCCTGGCGCCGTTTCTCGACAAGCGCCAGCTGATCGAGATTTTTGGCCGCAATCTGCTCGACGATGAAACCCAGTTCGACGGCTTCGCCGCGCTGTGCGGGCTCGCTGCGCACAAGCCTTTCGAATGCGTCGGCGAGACCGGCGAAAGTGCGGCGGTCATGGCCCGGCTCGGACATGATCCCCTCTGGTGCAACGACGCGGTCGTGCGTGGCCTCGCCGAGGCATTCACGACATTGCGGCAGCTCGACGAGAGCGCCTATCAGGCGCTATTCGAGACGCGCCACCCGCACCGCGTGCCGGCGCGGTTTCTGGCGATGCTCGATGCGCGCGGCTGAGCTCGGCGCCGCACGGGTTGGAATCTGGGGGCTCGGCCGCGAAGGCCGGGCGGCGATCGGCTTCCTGCGTGCCCATCACCCGGGCCTGCCCCTGCTGCTGCTCGACGATGCCGCCGATGCGCAGCCGCCGGATGGATGTCCCGGTCTCGAATGTGCATTTGGCGCCGACGCCATCGCCGGCGCGCTCGGCCGCCTCGAAATCCTGGTCAAATCGCCCGGGGTCAGCCTCTACCGGCCGGAGCTCGCGACCGCCCGCGCACATGGCGTGGCGATCACCTCGCTATTGAATTTGTGGTTCGCCGAGGACCCCGCGATCACGACAATCGGCGTGACCGGAACCAAGGGAAAGAGCACGACCGCCTCGCTGATCGCGCACCTGCTCGGCCGGCTCGGGCGGCGGGTCGCGCTGGCCGGCAATATCGGGGTTCCGGTGACCGAGATCGATCCGGCCGTGGCCGATTTTGCGGTGATCGAAATGTCGAGCTACCAGGCCGCGGATTTTCGCGGTTGCTGCGACATCGCGGTGCTGACTTCGCTCTATCCCGAGCATATCGACTGGCATCGCACACTCGCCGCCTATTATCGCGACAAACTCAACCTGTTGCGCCACAGCCGTGTGGCGATCGTCAACTGCCAGGCGGCGGCGACGATCGCCGAGTTTGGCGACGTCCCGTTGCCGCGCGGCGAACTGTTCAACGCCGCCGCCGGGGTGCACGCCGAGGGCCGCGAGATTTTCGACGGCGGCTGGCGCATCGGCGAGATCGGCAACCGCTATCTGTCGCGGCCGCACAATCTGTCGAACCTGTGTGCCGCGCTTAGTGTCGCCAAACGGCTCGGCCTCGATCTCGCGCTTGCCCTCGACGCCGCCGCCGACTTCCGGGCATTGCCGCATCGCCAACAGGAGCTGGGCGAGATCGACGGCGTGCTGTTTGTCGATGACAGCATCTCGACGGCACCTGAATCGACCCTGGCGGCGCTCGAAGTCTATGCCGGACGCGACATCGCGGTGATCGTCGGCGGCTATGACCGCGGCATCGATTACGGCAAGCTGGTCACGGCCCTCGCTGCAGGTGCGGCGCGCGCGGTCGTGTGTCTCGGCAACAGCGGCGAGCGGATCTGCTCCGGCCTCGAAACCGCTGCGGCCGGATGCGCCAGCCATGCCGTTACGGCTTGTCGCGCGCGGTCGATGGACGAGGCGGTCGCGCTTGCGCGGCGCCTGACCGCGCCGGGCGGGGTCGTGCTGCTGTCGCCGGCGGCGCCGAGCTATGGCTATTACCGCGATTTCGCCGAGCGCGGCCGCGACTTCGCCAGGATCGCGGCATCGGCCGGCAACCTCCAGGCGGCGCAATGACCCGGCTGCGCCTCCGGCCGCTGTTGGCGTCGGCACTGTGTCTTGCTCTCGCCGGCGCCGCGGGCGGTTGCGTCGAGAAGCCCTATCTGTCGAGCGGCGATGCGAACTCCGCCGCGGTCGGGTTCAGCGGCGATCTCGCCGCCGCGACCGCCGTGGCGAGGCAGCATTGCCTGCGCTACGACCGTGTGCCGCGCTTTCTCGATGCCGAAGAAAACATCGCCTATTTCAGCTGCGAGCGCCATTAGCGCGCCGCCGGTGACGCCCGCCCGGCTGCTGCTGCGCATCGCGGTGCTGTGGCTGTGCGGTGCCGATCTGCGCCTGACGGTGTTGGCGGTGCCGCCGGTCCTGCCGCTGATCCATCGCCAGTTCGCATTGAGCGAGCACGCGATCGGGGCGCTTTCCGGGCTGCCGCCGCTGCTGTTCGGGCTGGCGGCGATCCCGGGCTCGCTGTTGATCGCGCGGTTGGGGGCGCGGGGTGCCGTGATCGCCGGTCTCGTCTGCGTCGCCCTGGCATCGGCGGCGCGCGGCATCGGGCCGTCGGTGCCGATGCTGTTTGCGATGACGTTTCTGATGGCGGCGGGGATCGCGGTCGTGCAGCCGGCGCTGCCGGTATTGGTCGGCGAATGGTTCGCCCGCCGCCCCGGTTTCGCGACCGCGGTTTATGCCAATGGGCTCCTGGTCGGCGAGGCGCTGGCGGCGGCGTTGACGATCCCGCTGATCCTGCCGCTGTTCGGCGGCAGCTGGCGCGCCGCCTTCGTCTTCTGGGCGGTGCCGGTCGCGGCGGCCGCACTGCTGCTGGTGCCGTGCGGATCGAGCACCACCCATCGGGGCAGCCCGTCGGGATCGGTACGCTGGTGGCCGGATTGGCGGCACCGCGAGACATGGCAGCTCGGGCTGATGCAAGGCGGCACCGGCGGGCTCTATTTCGCTTCGAACGCGTTCATCCCTGACTATCTGCACGCGGTCGGGCAGCCGGGTCTGGTGACGCTCGGTCTCGCCGCGCTGAACATCGGCCAGCTGCCGGCCTCGCTGCTATTGTTGCTGTGGGCGCGGCGTCTCGGCCACAGCAAGACCGTGTTGGTGCTGATGCAGCTGCTGGGCCTCGCCGGGATCGGAGCACTCCTCGTGCCGCAGCCCTGGACCGCGGCCGCCGGTCCGGCGATGATCGGCTTCTGCTCCGCCTTTACCCTGATCGTGACTTTGGCCCTGCCGCCGCAGATCGCCGCCGCCGGCGACATCCACCGGTTGTCGGCCGGCATGTTCGCGATCGGCTATTCGCTGTCCTGCGTCGTGCCGCTCTTGGGCGGGGCGTTGTGGGATGCGACGCGCATACCGCAAGCCGCCTTTGCCGTCGCCGCACTCAGCACCATGCTGGTCCTCGCCGCGGCGCTGAGCTTCCGCTTTCCGGCGCCGCGCGACATCCGCCCCGGAACCGCCGGCGCCCCGGAACCACCGGCGATTGCGACTTGAGCGCGCCGCCCGGTCGCGATACTCCTCGTTGATCGTGCAGCGGAGGACAGCAAAGGCGACCCGATGACCATCGAATTGCACACCTGGAACACCCCGAACGGCCGCAAGATCAGCGTGGCCCTCGAAGAGATGGGCCTCGCCTATACGGTAAAGCCGGTCAACATCTCTAAGGGCGAGCAGTTCGCCCCCGCTTTTGTCAAGATCAGCCCGAACAGCAAGATCCCGGCAATCGTCGACGGGGACGGTCCGGGTGGCGCTCCGATCAGCGTCTTCGAATCGGGTGCGATCCTGATCTATCTCGGCGAGAAGACCGGCAAGTTCTGGCCGGCCGACCGGCGGCGGCAGGTCCCGGTCCTCGAGTGGCTGATGTGGCAGATGGGCGGGTTCGGCCCGATGCCCGGCCAGGTGCATCACTTTCTGCAGGTCGCCAACGAGCAGGACCGCCGCTACGGCCTCGAACGCTATTCGAAGGAGACGCGCCGGCTCTACGGCGTGCTCGACAAGCGGCTCGGCGAGGTGCCGTTTGTCGCCGGCGACATCTCGATCGCCGATTTCGCGATCCTCGGCTGGGCCTGGCGGCACGAACGCCACCAGGTCGATTTCGCCGATTTCCCGAATGTCGGGCGCTGGTATGAGGCGATCATGGCCCGCCCCGGCGTCAAGCGCGGTTTCGAGGTGGCGCTGAGCTGAGCTGCGTCCACCGCGCGCGGGCGCGGCGATGCATCGGCGGCACGATCGAGAGCGTCAAGCATGTTCCACCGCGAAGCCGGCGTGTTCAAAACGAGCTATGCCGCCGACATGGCGCTCTTCCCGCTGCCGATCGCGCAGTGGAGTGTCGCCGTACTGGCGGTGCTGTTCATTGTCGTCGTGCCGCTCACCTTCAGCGAATATTATGTCTCGATCCTCAATCTTTGCCTGATCGCGATCGTCGGCGCGCTCGGCCTCAACATCCTCGTCGGCTATACCGGGCAGGTCTCGATCGGTCATGGCGCCTTCATGTCGGTCGGCGCCTACACCGCCGCCAATCTGATCACCCGGCTCGGCCTGCCGTTCTGGATCGCGATCCCGGCCGGCGGGCTGATGGCCGCACTGGTCGGCGTCATCGTGGGCATCCCGTCCTTACGCATCAAGGGGATCTATCTGGCGATTGCGACGCTCGCGGCGCAGCTGATCATCGAGTGGACGATCAACCATGTGCAGTGGATTTCGGGCGGCGTGCAGGCATCGATCACGATCCCGCGCCCGTCTCTCTTTGGGATCGTGCTGAAACGGGAAGCACAAATCTATCTGTTTTTGATGTTCTTTGTGGTGCTGGCGATCGCCGCCACGCTCAACCTGGTGCGCAGCCGCATCGGCCGGGCCTTTATCGCGATCCGCGATCAGAATGTCGCCGCCGAGATCATCGGCATCAACATCTTCCGCTACAAGCTCTACGCGTTTGCGATCTCGTCGTTTTATGCCGGAGTGGCCGGCGTCCTCGAAAGCTATTATCTCGGCATCGCCAATTACGAGCAGTTTCAGCTCGATGTGTCGATCGACTATCTGGCGATGGTGATCATCGGCGGTCTCGGCTCGGTGCTGGGCTCGATCTTCGGGGCGATTTTCGTCACCCTGTTGCCGGTCGCAACCCGCTGGTTTCTCAACTCGTTCGGCGGCTTGTTCCTGTCCCATGCCGACCTCTTGAGCATCGTGCCGAACCTGCGGCTGGTGATTTTCGGCGGCCTGATCATCTTTTTTCTGGTGGTCGAGCCAGAGGGGTTGAGCCGCCTGTGGCGCAACATTCGCAATTACTTCCGGACTTGGCCATTTTCATATTGACTGACGAAAACCACGGGAGGGAGCGATGGTGACGAGATTGTCCAAACCCATCTGGGGGCTTGCGGCCGGTGCCGTTGCCGGTTTGGTGCTGGCCACGACGACGCTGGCGCAGGCCAAGGAACTGGTGATCGGCGACCAGTGCGACCGCACCGGCCCGACCCAGATCGTCGGCACCGTGCTGTGCCCGGCGATGCAGGATTATTACAAGCTGATCAATTCCGAAGGCGGGGTCGACGGCTGGACGATCCGCGGCGACGAGATCGACAACCAGTACCAGGTGCCACCGGCGATCGAAGCCTATGAGCGCCAGAAGCAGGAAGGCGTCGTGATGATGACGCTCTACGGCACGCCGCAGACCGTGGCGTTGAATGAGCGGCTCGAGCAGGACCACATGCCGACCACCTCGCCCGGCTTTGGCATCGCGGCCGCGGCCGACGGCACCCGCTACCCCTATCTGTTCCCGATTGCTGCGACCTATTGGTCGCAGGCCGCGGGGGCGATCAAGTTCGCCAAGGACAAGCTCGGCGGCAGCCTGAAAGGTAAGAAGATCGCCTATATCTATTACGACAATCCGGCCGGCAAGGAGCCGATGCCGATCCTCGATGCCTTGCAAAAGACCGAAGGCTACGAGATGCGGACCTTTGCGGTGCCGCCGCCGGGGGTCGAAATGGGGGCGCAGATCCTTGACATTACGCAGCGCTTTCACCCCGATTTCATCATCGCCCATCTGTTCGGGCGCTCACCCTCGGTGATGATCAGGGGCTTGAAGGGTGCCGGCTACCCGCTGTCGCATGTGATCGGGTTGGTGTGGGCCTCGGCCGAGGCGGACATCATGGCCGCCGGCGGCTGGGGTGTCGCCGAGGGCTACAACACGCTGCAATTCGCCGGCGCCGGTGACGACTACCCGGTGCGCCAAGAGATCAAGGCGATGTACAAGAAAGAGGGCGAGAGCCCGCCCAAGACGATGGACGACACGGTCGTCTACAATCGCGGCCTGCTACAGGCGGCAATCCAGGTCGAGGCGCTGAAGAATGCGCTGAAGATCAGCGGCGGCCAAAAGCCGACCGGCGCGCAGGTCAAGGCCGGGTTCGAACAGATCCACGATTTCACGCTCGGCGGCCTGGTCCCGCCCTTGCAGATCACTCCGACCGATCACGAGGGCGGCGGCTGGGTCCAGGTCTTCCAGGTCCACAACGGCAAGTTTGTCAAGGAGACCGGCTGGTTCCGCGCCTACCGCGATGTGGTCGAGCACGCGGTCAAGACCGCGGAAGTCAACTAGGCGGCGGAACAGGGCGCGGGGCGGGCATCGCGGGGACGCTCGGGCCATGCTGGCACTCAACAATATCGAGGTCGTCTACGATGGTGTGATCCTGGTGCTCAAGGGGGTCTCGCTCAATGCCGAGGAAGGCCGGATCACCACCCTCCTCGGCGCCAACGGTGCCGGCAAGACGACGACGTTGAAGGCGATCTCGGGGCTGCTGCGCAGCGAGCGCGGCGAGGTCACCAAGGGCACCGTCACCCTGGATGGCGAACGCCTCGACCGGCTGCTGCCGCATGATGTCGTCAAGCGCGGGGTCAGTCAGGTGTTCGAGGGGCGGCGGGTGTTCGAGAACCTGACGGTCCAGGAGAACCTCATCGTCGGAGCTCATATCCGCCGCGATTTTGCCCGGGTGCGCGCCGAGCTCGACGAGATCTTCGCGACCTTTCCGGTGCTGCAGCAGCGGCGCCACCAGCCGGCCGGCTATCTGTCGGGCGGCGAGCAGCAGATGCTGGTCATCGGCCGGGCGCTGATGAGCGAACCCAGGCTGATCCTGCTCGACGAGCCCTCGCTCGGTTTGGCGCCGCTGCTGGTCGCCGAGATTTTCGGCATCATCCGCCGCTTGCGCGAAGAGCGCGGGCTGACCGTTCTGCTGGTCGAGCAAAACGCGGCGCTGGCGCTCGACATCGCCGATCACGGCTATGTCATGGAGAATGGCCGCATCGTCCTCGAAGGTCCGGCCGACAGCCTGCGGCAGAACTCCGATATCCGGGAATTCTATCTCGGGCTCAACGAGGCCGGGGCGCGCCGCTCCTACCGCGAACTCAAGCACTATAAGCGCCGCAAGCGCTGGCTGTCATAGGCCCCGCATGGCCCACCGCCGGCGACCGGTGTCGCGGCGGCGGGCGGGTGGTCCCGGCGATCGTCCCGGCAATCGGTCAGGGAGAGCCGCCCGGGATTGGCGGCAGCGGCGGCAGATTGCCAGCGCCACCGGGCGCTGCGCTGGGCGCCGGCAGCGGCTCCGCTCCCGGCGGGATGTCGGGCAGCGGTGGGGGCTCGGCCCCGAGGATCGGGATATTGGCGAAGCGCCGCGTCTCGCCGGGGCTGCTCTCGGCCGGCCGGATCAGCGCTTCGAGCTGGCGATCGGTCAGCTGGACGCCGTAATACAATTGATAGAATTCACGCGCGTTGGTCCGCAGATCCTCCTGGTAAAGATCGGGATAAAGCAGGTTCGACAGCCAGTAGAGGCCGATCGACCGGTTGATCCCGGGCGGCCCGTCGATCCAGCCGAACGGATCCGCCGGCGCCAAATAGACCCGCTTGCTGCGCACTGCCGCCAGCCCGCTCCACTGTGGGTCGTGCAGCAGCGCACGATAAAAGCTCCGGTCCTGGGCGATGATGATCTGCGGGTTCCAGGCGAACAGCTGCGCCGGGGTGATCCGGACGAGCCGGTCATGGCCGAGCCCGTCGGCGACGTTGACCGCGCCCGCCTGCTCGATGTCGCCGACCGGCGGGGAGCCGGGCAGACCGGTTTCCAGCCCGTCGGGCCCGCGTCCGTAATAGACCCGTGGGCGATCGGTCGACGAACTGATCAACAACTGCCCGCGCAGGTTTTCGATCGCATGATAGGCATAGCTCGCGACCGCCAACCGGTGATCGCCGGCGCCGACCAGCGTCCCGACCTCGGTCAACAGCGCCGGCATCAGCTGGATGCTGTCATCGAGCAGGATATAAGGGATTCCGGTCTGGTGCTGGATGCGGTCAGCCAGCGCCACGGTCGGCGGCGAGGGCACACCGTAGCCGATGATCAGATCGGGATGCAGTCGTGCGACATCGGCGGCGGTGGCGGTCGGGACCGCGCCGCCAAGCTGGCCGATCACCGGAAGCCGGGCGTATCTCGCCGGCAACAGCGCCCGCTGCGCGCGCGACAGCGGCTGGGTCCAGCCGATCAGCTTGTTCGGGACCAGGACATAGACGAAGACCGCGGAAGCCGGACCGGCCGGCATGATGCGCTCGACCCGCTCGGGCACATTGACCCGGCGCCCGGCCGAGTCGACAAAGAGGACGGCACGCGCCGGTGCGGCAAACAAGACGCACAGGAGCAGAACGCCAGCCCATGCGGCGCAAGATCGAAGCGGCATCTGCGGTCCCGGAAAAGCCCTTGGAAAATGGCCCCGCCGACTATAGCGGCACCCATCCGGCTGGCAAGCGCTCTCAACCAGCGCGCACGATTGCCGGAAAATGGGCCAGATGCTATTTACGGTTGCGCAACGGTTTGCATCTAGTCTGCCGCGCAGCGGAGCGTGAACGGCATCGCGAGGAAAGGGCGGCGCATGATCGACGTAGACGACAGATCGACCGGCAACCGGGAACGTCTCGCGGCCGTTGCTTCGAGAGGCACCGTCGCACGCAAGCTGCTGATCAAGGCGGCTTTCGGGCTCGCGACGATGCTGGTGGCCGGCGCCGCGACCGGTCGTCCCGCGGCGGCGGTCGAGCGGCACGATTTCCGGATCTGCACCGGCTATTACGCGCTGTGCGCGGCATCGACCTGCACGCCGACCGGCAAGACGATCACGGTCAATGTCGCCAGCGGCGGTACTGCGAAATTTCCCGAGGTCGAGTGCACCTGCCCGATCGAATCCGGCGACGCGATCGCCGATGTCGATGGTGGCAACATGCGTGGTTCTTGCGCCACGCCGGGGCCGGGGACGGTCTGGTCACTCTATTCGCCAAAAAAGGAAATCCCGCAGGCGATCAATCAGTGGGTGACGACCGGTCCCGGGGCCGAGGCGCCGCTGCTCTATTGCGCCAAGGAATTCAATCTCGGCGCCCAGATCGCCAACTGCTTCAGCTTCGCCTGCAACAACGAGCGCTATATCAACGGGGTGCCGGTCGCATCGTGCTACTGTCCACTGGGCGAGTCGCCGAGCGGGACGATGGTCGCGCCGCATACCGGGTTTGTCACCCAGGCCGGCCAGGACAATTACGAATATTGCGCCGCCCATCCGGTGGCCGGGCCGATCTCCACGCCCTGACTGTGATGCCAACCGGCCGGACCGGGCGACCTAACCGGGCGGCCGAACCAGGCGGGTTGCCCCGGGCCGAGAGCGAGAGGCGGGCGGCTAAAATCCGGTCGGGGTTCGGTCCGCCTCAATTCTGCATCGCCTGGGTCACCGCACCGCCGATCGCGGTGCGGCCGCCATCGACGACATATTGGGCGCCGGTGATCGACGCGGCGAAATCGGAGCATAAAAACAATACCGTGTTGGCGATCTCCTCGGGCGTCACATAGCGGCCGAGCGGGATTGCCGACTGGTAGCGGCGGCTGACGCTCGCCGGATCGGCCGGGTTGAGCTGGGCTTCGAGCGAATGGATCATGCGCGTGTCAACCGGGCCCGGACAGACCGCGTTGACCCGGACACCCTGTCGGGCAACCTCGCCGGCGGCGGTCTTGGTCAGTCCGATCACCGCGTGTTTCGAGGCGACATAGGCCGGCATGCCCGGTGTCGCGACCAGCCCGGCGACCGACGCGGTATTGACAACGGCACCCCGCCTTTGCCGCAGCATGACCGGCAGGACATGGCGCAGACCGAGAAACACGCCCTTGACATTGACCGCGATGACCTGATCGAACGCCTCCTCGTCATGCTCGGCGGTGTGCGCCCATTTGCCTTCGATCCCAGCATTGTTGAAAAAGCAGTCAATCGCGCCATAGGCGTCGAGCGCCGCCTTGACATAGGCCTGGACCTCGGCCGAGCGGGTCACATCGGCTTGCACGAACCGGGCGTCGCCGCCTTGCTGGCGGATGATCCCGGCAGTCGCCTCGCCGCCGGCCGAGTCGCGGTCGACCAGCACGATCCGCGCGCCGCCTGCGGCAAAGCCCAGCGCCGCGGCACGGCCGATGCCGTTTGCGGCGCCGGTGATCAGTGCCACCTTGCCGGTAAAATCAAGCGACATCTCGGTTCTCCTTCTTCTCGGTCGTCACCCGCCTTCTCGATGGTCACCCGCCCAGGCAGGACTTCACGGTTCCTGCCAGGGCGCGCCATCCAGGGAGCCGCGCGGATGCGATCCGCGATCAGGTGGGGCGAGCCCAGGCGAAATCCGGCGGGACGCCGTTGCCGCCATCGATCAATTC